>Ga0172380_10001910_pt1 | contig 34683 bp, 27 predicted proteins | sample Leawe162metaG_FD_119747 | JGI IMG/M metagenome (GOLD analysis project Ga0172380, IMG submission 119747) | Leachate microbial communities from a municipal landfill in Southern Ontario, Canada - Leachate well 162 metaG | ecosystem: Engineered > Solid waste > Landfill > Unclassified | place...
ACAGCATGAATATGACCATTTGCTTGGGAAGATGATCCCGGATAGAATTTCCATTAAAATGAAGAATCGCCTTCAGAGTTACTTACAAAGAATTACTAAACGGGAAATTGAAATCGATTATCCAATTACCGAGAATTAATAAATTGAAAATTATTTTTATGGGGACACCCGATTTTGCAGTCCCATCATTAGATGCGATTAATAATTCAGGTCATCAATTGATTGCAGTAGTTACAGCTCCCGATAAGGAAAGAGGAAGGGGAAGAGAAATATCATTTACTCCGGTAAAAGAGTACGTGATTAAAAAAAATATTCCTCTTTTGCAACCCGAAAAATTAAAAGAACCAAAATTCATAGAACAAATAAAAGGGCTTTCACCAGATTTAATTATTGTAATCGCATTTAGAATATTACCAAAAGAGATTTTTGAAATACCTAAATATGGTACTTTCAATGTTCACGGCTCTCTACTACCAAAGTATAGAGGTGCGGCTCCTATACAGTGGAGCTTAATTAATGGCGATAATGAAACAGGGCTAACAACCTTTTTTATTCAAGAAAAGGTAGATACCGGGAATATTATACTTCAGAAGAGAATCGCAATTGATAAAGAAGATAATTTTGGTACTCTACACGATAAGCTTCAACTTCTTAGCGTAGACATGGTTCTTGAAACAATTAAAATAATTGAATCAGTGAATATAGAATTACTAAAACAGGATGAATTTTTAGTTAGTAGCGCACCAAAGATCACAAAAGAAAATTCTCAAATAGATTGGAACGAATCAAGTGAGAGATTATATAACCTAATTAGAGGACTCTCACCCTATCCGGCTGCCTATTTCATAAAAGATACAAAAATGTATAAAGTCTTCTCCTCAAAAATAAAAGATAATCTTATTTTGAAGCCGGGAGAGGTAATGCAAACAAAGAATGAAATCTTTATAGGCACTTCAACAACAGCATTAGAAATAATGGAAATCCAACCCGAAGGAAGGAAAAGAATGAAAGCTGATGATTTCCTTAGGGGCTATTCTTTACTAAAAAATTGATGAGTTACGATGAGAAATAATCGTTATGAAAGTGTATTAGAAGCAGTTGGGCGCACACCGATTGTAAAACTTGGAAATATATCAAAAGATCTAAAAGCTACAATTTGGGCAAAATTAGAATTTATGAATCCTGGTGGAAGTATTAAAGACCGGATAGCAAAGTATATGATTGAAAAAGCAGAGAAAGAAGGAAGACTAAAACCGGGGGATACAATTATTGAAAACTCTTCCGGTAATACAGCAATGGGACTAGCTATTGTTGCGAGGCAAAAAGGATATAATCTAAAAATTGTTATTCGAAATACCCAAAGCATGGAAAAAATTAAGATGCTTGAAGTTCTTGGTGTAGATGTGATTAAAGTAGATGCATCGCTTCCCCCCGAAGACCCGAAATCATATAATAATTATGCTGCTAATCTTGCTAAGGAAGATTCTTCTCTTTTTTATATAGACCAACATAATAATCTTGATAATAATGAATCTCATTATATGACAACCGGACCAGAACTATGGGAACAGATGGAAGGTAAAATAGATTACTTTGTCGCTGGTGTTGGTACCGGAGGTACACTTTTTGGAGTAGGTAAATTCTTAAAAGAAAAAAATCCAAAAATTCAACTAATTGGTATTGATCCTTTTGGCTCTGTTTTTTATGATTATTATAAAAACAAAAAAATGATAACTCCATATCGGTATAACGTAGAAGGCATTGGAGATGAATTTATATTACCGACAGCACCGCTTGAGATGATGGATGATATGCTTCAAGTAGAAGATTCAAAAGCTATCGGTTGGACAAAAAAATTAGCTTTTGAAGAAGCAATACTTGCCGGGGGTTCTTCTGGCGCTAATGTCTGGGGTGCTGTTCAAATAGCTAAACAAATTGATAGAGAAGCTAATATTGTTACTTTAATATGTGATACCGGTTATAAATACCTAAGTTCAATCTATAATGATGAATGGTTAAAGAAAAATAACTTATGAATATAATAAGAATTAAAAATGCTTCCTTTTATGCTTATCATGGAGCTATGAAAGAAGAACAATTTATCGGCGGAAAATTTGAAGCTGATGTCGATCTATATACCGAGTTTGAAGTAGCAGCCAAGACCGATGATCTTAAACTAACCATAAATTATGATGATGTATATAAATACATCAATAAATTAGTCCATGAAAAAAAATATCACTTGATAGAAACATTAGCTACACTGATAGCCGATGGTATATTAAATCGTTATCCAAATGTTTCTAAAATAGCAGTTCGAGTTAGGAAACATCATGTTCCGGTTGGCGGTGTTTTAGATTATGTAGAAGTTGAGGTGATTAAAGAAAATGTCTAATACAGTTTGTTATTTAGTATTAGGTAGTAATCTTGGAGACCGTTTAGATTTTCTTCAAAAAGCGATTGATTTGCTAGGAAAGAGCAGTGAAATTAAAATTCAAAAAATTTCTTCGGTTTATGAAACTCTTTCCTTTGGAAACTCTAATCAGAACAATTATTTAAATTTTGCAGTTGAAGCTAATAGTTCATATAAACCTGAACAGTTGTTAGTGAAATTGAAAAATATTGAAAAGGAGATTGGCAGAAGTAATAGCGACAAAAAATGGTATCCAAGAGAAATTGATATTGATATTGTCCTATTTGGAGAGGAAATAATAAATTCAGAGAACCTTACAATACCTCACTATGATCTTTTAAATAGAGATTTCTTTATTATCCCTTTAGTACAATTAAATAGAGATTTAATTGTACCTGGAATTGGGCAAAAATTGGCTGATATTGATATGACTATAATAAAAACCAATATTATTCGTAAATTGGAACTAGAAATAAAATTTTAATGGATAATAAATTGTCATCAATAAAATATATTGCAATTGAAGGTGTAATTGGTGCCGGAAAATCTTCCTTAGCTAATTTACTTGCATCAAAACTTGGTGCAAATTTAGTACTTGAGGAGTTTGAATTAAATCCATTCCTAGAAAAATTTTATGATGATAGAAAACGTTATGCATTCCAAACGCAGATGTTTTTTTTAATAAACAGATTTAAGCAGCAGCAGCAAATTATGCAGCCCAACCTCTTTTTAAATTATATAGTTTCTGATTACATTTTTGATAAGGATAGAATTTTTGCTTATCTAAATTTATCTGGCGAAGAGCTTAAGTTGTATGAAACTATATTTCCTCTTTTAGAGCGTGATGTTCCCAAACCCGATTTAGTAATATTTTTACAATCGAGCACTGATAGGCTGTTGCAAAACATAAAAAAAAGGGATAGAAAAATTGAAAAGAGTTTGTCTATGAACTACTTAGATGAACTTTCTAATGCATATAATTCATTTTTCTTCAAATACAATAAAACACCACTCTTGATAGTTAATACTTCCGAATTTGATTTTGTTAATAATCAAACTCATTTCGATGAACTTTATAATCAGATTTTTAGAGCTGACCGAGGTTTTATTGAATATTTTAATCCCGATGTAAGAGGTTAATTTTGATTCGATTTATTTTTTATTCCATCGTTTTTTATTTTATAATGAAGGTTCTAAATTATTTCTTTAGAAAACCTGTTAGACAAAACAGTAATGAATATAGAAGTAGTAGCCAAAGCAGGGAAACAAGGGAGAATAGGGAAAGTCCTACTTCTAAGGAAAAGATTAATCAAAAAGATATAATTGAAGTCGAGTTTGAAGAAATAAAATCTGATAAAAAATGAAGCTTAATTTCTTCAATAATATATTAGTTTCACTCCTTAACAATCTCTTTGGCGTGAAGGAACGATATAATTATCAATTACCGCAATTAGAAAAAGTATTAGTAATACGTCCCCATAATCAATTCGGGGATATGTTAGCAAGCATTCCTCTATTTCGAGCTATAAAAGAAAAATATCCCAATTGCTCTATTACACTTATTGCAAGCCCTGAAAATCATTATGCAGTTGAAAAAAACGAATTTCTTGATTCTGTATTTTTGTTCAATAAGAAAAAATTGTTTTACTCAATAAATTATATAAAAGAATTGCATAGGCTATTAAATAAAGAGTGGGATGTAGTAATCGTTCCCTTCACAGTTGCTATTTCTAAAACGAGCTGTATATTAGGCGGAATAGCCAATTCAACAATTAAGATTGGCATAAGTAGCCTTAATGGTATTCATAATGATTATGATTTCTTTTTCAATTACCGATTTAATTTAGATTGGAAGAAGCATCCGGATTCTCATGTCTCAGATTTTATTCAAGAATTAGTTCGCCCTTTTAGTATATCAACAAAAAATTTCCAATCGTTGGTTACATTTGATAATGCTGATTTGAATGTAGCAAAGAAATTCTTAAGAGATACATTTGGAGACAATAAAAAATTAATTGTTGGGCTTCATGTTGGGGCAGGTAAACCGCCTAATAGATGGTCTTTGGATAATTTCATTTTTATTATTAATTACCTAAAAAACAAATACGATGCTCGAATTTATTTAACCGGTAGTAAAAGTGATAATGAAGAATTAAATTATATTAAAAAAAATATTACTAAAGAAATTGGCTTCTTCTTAAATCACTCAATCCCAGAACTCGCTGCCATAATATCTGAGTCTGATCTATTTATTACAAATGATACCGGTGTTATGCATGTAGCCGGTTCTACGAATGTTGCTCAGATTTCGATATTTGGTCCTACAAATCCATTTAATTGGGCTCCGCTCGGAAATAATAAATATTTTTTAAGAAAATCTGACTTAATAGATGAAATAAAAGTTGAGGAAGTAATTGGTCTAATTGATCGTTTACTATTAGTAAAATATTTTGCCGCATTGGATCTTGGTACAAACTCATTCCACTTAACGATTGTAAAGAAATCTCAAGACTCACTAACTTCAATTTACGATACAAAAGAATATGTTCGTATTGGTGAATCGGTATTTAAAAATGGATTTTTAATTTCTGAAGATAAAATTGAATTATCAAAACAAACGATAAAAAAGTATTATGACGAAATAAAATCTTACAATGCTGTATTTAAAATAATTGCAACAAGCGCTATCAGGGATGCAATTAATGGGGAAGAGTTTATCGCTTTAATTAGTAAAGAAATCAATTCTAAAATAGAAATTATTGATGGTATAAGAGAATCATATTTAATATACGAAGGTGTTAAAGAATCTTTAGATAAAAGTAAAAAATATTTGATTATAGATTTGGGAGGTGGCAGTACTGAATTTATTATCGCTGACAAAAATAAAATCTATTTTTCAAAAAGTATAAACCTTGGTGTAATTCGATTAATGAAAAAATATTTTAATAATTATGAAATTAGTATTGATAATATGATTGAAGCGAAAGAATTTATCAAAGAATCTTTTTCTAATCTAATTCCTGAATTAAAAGAAATTGGTTTTGATACTGTAATGGGGGTTTCCGGTACCTTTATTTCAATTGCTAAATTTAATAATTCCAACGAAAAACTTGAGATAGAAAGTTTTAATGAGAATAAAAATATTGTCCTATCAAAAAAGACAGTCGAAGAGAGAAGAGAATTAAAACTCTTAGAACCCGAACGTGCTGATATTATTCCTGCCGGGTTTTTAATTATTGAAAATATTTTCAAATCACTAAATATAGATTCTATAACAATATCGTATAAATCAATTAGAGATGGTTTAATAAGTGAATTAATATCTTCAGCGAAATAACTCTTTTGCATTTATTAAGCGGCATCTTTATATTTGATCTTTATTAATTAATCCAAAACTACCATAATATGAAACCAGAAACTTACATCAATAAGTTAGAAAATTTTGTAGATCAACAAGTAACATTAAAAGGTTGGTTATACAATAAAAGATCAAGCGGCAAACTCAAATTTTTAATAATTAGAGATGGCTCAGGCTATTGCCAATGTGTAGTATTCAAAGGGAATGTATCTGAAGAAATATTTGAATTAGCTGATAAGCTTACTCAAGAATCATCTTTTGAAATTACAGGGAAAGTTAAAAAAGAACCACGATCTGTCGGCGGTTACGAATTGGATGCTACCGATATTAAGTTGATCTCTTTAGCACAAGAATATCCAATAACACCTAAAGAACATGGAATCGAGTTTTTAATTGATAACCGTCATTTATGGATAAGATCAAAAAGACAAGTGGCTATTCTAAAAATTCGTCATAGAATTATAAAAGCTATTAGGGACTTTTTCGACAATAAAGATTTTACTTTATTCGATCCACCGATTATCACTCCAAATGCTTGCGAAGGTACATCCACATTATTTGAGATGGATTATTTCGATCTCGGCAAGGCATATCTTACACAATCAGGGCAGCTATACGCAGAAGCCGGTGCTTTAGCCCTTGGTAAAATCTATACATTCGGTCCAACTTTTAGAGCTGAGAAATCAAAAACAAGAAGACATCTTACAGAATTTTGGATGGTTGAACCTGAAGCAGCTTTTTATGATTTAAATGACAATATGGATCTAGCAGAAGAATTTTTAGAGTATATTGTTCAGTCAGTACTTAAAGATAGAATGCAGGAACTAATCGAACTTGAGAGAGATGTAACAAAATTAGAGAACATCAAACGTCCATTCCCAAGAATTTCTTATGATGAAGCAGTTGAAGTATTAAAGAAAAAAGGTGTGGAATTTAGATGGGGCGATGATTTTGGTGCAACTGATGAAACTTTAATTGCAGAAGATTATGATAGACCAGTTATGGTACACCGTTATCCATCTGAGGTAAAAGCATTTTATATGAAACGCGATCCTGAAAACCCAAAAGTAGCTCTTGCAGTTGATGTATTAGCCCCCGAAGGTTATGGTGAGATAATTGGAGGAAGCCAAAGAGAAGATGATCTAAATCTTCTTCTCGAAAGAATTAAAGAGCACAATCTTCCTCAAAACTTTTTTGAATGGTATCTTGATTTGAGAAGATTCGGATCAGTACCTCATTCAGGATTCGGACTTGGACTCGAAAGAACAGTTAGCTGGATCTGCGGACTTGAACATTTAAGAGAAGCAATCCCATTCCCAAGAATGATTTATAGAAATACACCATAATCAACAATCAGTAATAGGATTATTATTAAAACCGCCCGGATTATTAAGGCGGTTTTTTTATTTAAGTACTGATATTCATGTTAAAAATTATTATCGAAATTATTATTACACTTACTATTCATTGTTAAGGAACTTTTTAGCTATTTTTATTATTATTAAAAGTAGAACAAAAAATTTAACTATTTCTTACAAAAAGGGTGAATATGATAAAGAAAATATTAATGGTACTGATTTCATTATTTATTTCTACATATGACACATTAGCTTCTTCGGCAGGGGGAGCTTCAACGCAACTACCAAGCATTTTTATGGTAATTCCATTTATTTTATTATTGGCATTAATTGCTACTGGTCCATTATTATTCCATCATTTTTGGGAAAAATATTATCCTGCAATTTCTATTTTTCTTGGGTTGGGAACAACAATCTATTATATGCTAGTACTTAATGACTGGGGCACTCTTAATCATACACTTGCAGAATATATATCGTTCATTGCAATATTAGCTTCTTTATTTGTAGTATCGGGAGGAATACTTATTAATGTTGATAAAAAAGCTACACCATTAGTAAACGTTCTTATTCTTCTTCTTGGTGGTGTTTTAGCTAATATTATTGGTACGACTGGTGCATCAATGTTATTAATACGTCCATTTATAAAGATCAATAAAGATAGAATAAGACCGTTTCATTTGGTCTTTTTTATTTTTATTGTTAGCAATATCGGTGGTGCGCTTACTCCAATCGGCGATCCACCACTTTTTTTAGGATTCCTTAGAGGAGTACAATTTTTCTGGGTGATTGGACAAGTATGGTATGTATGGATACCTACTATCTTGTTACTACTTGCCATATTTTATGTGATTGATTCACGGAATTACTCTTCTCTTCCCGATACAAATGAATATAGCGGTAAAATTGAGATTAAAGGTGCTAAAAATCTAGTCTTCTTACTCATTATACTTATTTCAGTTTTTATCGATCCCAATATTATCTCATGGGTTCCGAATTTATATCCAATTCCTTTTGGAATCAGAGAAATAATTATGTTTACTGTTGTATATCTTTCATATAAAATGGCTGATAAAGAGATATTAGAAAAGAATGATTTTAATTTTGAGCCGGTAAAAGAAGTTTCATATTTATTCATCGGAATATTTGCAACAATGATTCCCGCACTTCAATTAATAGGCAATCAAGCAAGTGTTTATGGCGAGCAATTAAATCCTGGAATTTTTTATTGGGCAACGGGAATATTATCTGCATTTTTAGACAATGCTCCTACATACCTTAATTTCTTAAGTGCTTCACTTGGTAAATATGGATTGGATGTAAAGCAACCGGATCAAGTACTTCAATTCCAAAATTTATACCCGGTCTATTTACAGGCTATTTCAATAGCAGCAGTGTTTTTCGGTGCTATGACATATATTGGTAATGGTCCTAATTTTATGGTTAAATCGATATGCGAAAAATCAGGCATTAAAATGCCAAGTTTTTTTGGACTTTTATTTAAGTATTCAATCCCGATTTTATTACCCATATTTGTTTTAATTTGGCTAATAATGTACTACGGAAAGATTTAATAGAGGAGTAATTATGAAATCTCTTTATTCTTCAGAACAGATAAGAGAATTAGATAATTATGCAATTGAGAATGAAAAGATGCCTTCCATTATTTTAATGGAAAATGCGGCTATTAACATATTTAGGATTCTGAATGACAAATTAGATCTGGCAGAAACTAGAACTACATTAATTTTATGTGGTAAAGGGAATAACGGAGGAGATGGTTTTGCATTAGCAAGACATTTAGTTAATAACGGCAATTCAGTTATAATTTTATTAACAGCTTCTGAAAAAGAATATACGCCTGATGCGAAAACGAATTTTAATATTTGTAAAAAAATAGCTATCTCATCAGAGAAACTTAAAATTATTAGATATAAAAATCAGATTACTTTTGAGCAAATTGGACAAATAGACCTAATAATAGATGCTCTCCTAGGAACAGGATTCAATGGTGAATTAAAAAACCCTTATAAAACAATAATTGAGAAAACAAATAACATCAGTGCAAAAAGAGTTTCAATCGATTCTCCAACCGGGTTGACTCTTCCCACGTCAACCGGTAAATTAGTTTTTAAGGCAGATTTTACAATTACATTAGGTGGATTTAAAAGTGGTCTCTTTTATGGAAAAGGATATGAGTATTGCGGATTAGTTTTTCTTGGAGGAATTGGAATAAGAGATTCAATTTTATTGAAACATAAATCCGATACTTTTTTATTAGAAAATAGTGATGCTTTAATGGGGCTTCCGAAAAAAAATATTAATTCTCATAAATACAGCTCCGGAAAAGTATTAGTAGTGGCAGGGTCTGCTAAGTATGTCGGTGCAGCAATATTAACTTCAAACGCTGTCTTTAATTCAGGAGCAGGTGCTTGCTACTTAGCAATTCCTGATTCTATGAAAGCTGTTTTCCAAACAAAATCTCTCTCTTTGGTAGTAACCCCTTACAATGATTCGAATAAAAAACACTTGACTAAAAATGCATTAGTGAATTTTGATAATATTGCAAATAAATGTGATGTTATTGCTATTGGTCCAGGGCTTGGCAGGGAATTGGAAACTTTAGAAGAAGTAAGTGTTATAATTAGAAAATATAATAAAGTGTTAGTATTAGATGCTGATGCATTAAATCTTTTTAATGATGGTAATTACAAGAAACATAATCTGAAGAATGCAGTTTTAACTCCACATCATGGAGAATTTGCTTCAATGCTTGGGATTTCAGTAGAAGAATTGGAGTCTGACATTTTGAAATTCGGAAAGAAATTTGTGAAATCTACTAAAGCATTTTTAGTACTAAAGGGAGCACCAACTATTATATATTCCCCTGAAGGAGAAGTATTTATTAATTCTACCGGTAATAATGGGATGTCAAAATTTGGTTCAGGAGATGTTTTAACTGGGATAATAGCCGGATTTTTAGCTCAATCTAAAGAAATTTTGCCGGCTTTGCTTTCAGCGGTATATTTACACAGTCTTTCAGCAGATTTATTGTTAGGAACTCATACTGAATTTAGTATCTTGCCTGCTCAAATTTCAAATAATTTACCAAAAGCAATAAAATATGTCAGAGAACAAAATTTATAAGTTTCTTTTTAATAAAAAATATTTAATACTTTCTATATTGGTAAGTTACTGGTTAGTTTTAATAATTGGGACGAGCTTGCCATCTACATCTCTTCCTTCTTTTAAAGTAGGGGATAAGATTATTCATTTTATAGCTTATTTTGGACTTGGATTAGTATTTGCAGCCTACAGATTATTATATTTTGAGAATATAAAAAGAAATGTCTTTATTATAATATTATTAATTGTTTTATATGCTTTAATTGATGAAGTACATCAAATATTTATTCCGGGAAGGTCTTGCGAACTATATGATTTCCTTGCTGACATTACTGGTGGATTTATTGGTTTTGCAATTGCATATTTAATTCTGATAGCAAAATGGAGTAAATTAGAAGTGCAAAAATAATGGGATAATAAAAAACGGAACTATTATTAAAAAATGATGTAAAAAAAGAAAAAGAAAGTTGACAAAGCGGTATTCTATATTTAATTTACGAAAGTTTATTTGTTGGCATTGGAGGAAATGTGGCTTTATTAAAGAACCCTAAATACGATTTGAAACTCAAGTACCAAAAGGTATTTGAAATCGGTATGATATTATCTCTATTTTTCTTAATTGTAGCATTCAAGTTTTATCCTACGTTTGACCAGGAGACATTAAAACTTGATGGACCGCAAGAGTTAGTAAACGTAGAAGATATAGTACATACAAAACAAGAGACAGCACCACCACCACCACCGAAACCACCGATTCCGATTGAAGCTCCGTCAGATGACGTTCTTGAAGATATCGAAATTGGAACAACTGAATTGGATGAAAATCAAGTTGTTGCTGCTCCTCCTCCACCACCGAAAGAGGAAAAAGCAGTGGTTGAAGAAGAACCTGTATTTTTCGTTGCTGTTGAAGACCAACCAGAACCAGTTGGCGGAATTGAAGCTATTCAGAGTAAAATTGTTTATCCTGAAATTGCTAAAAGAGCTGGCGTTCAAGGTAGAGTTTTCATTAAAGCTTTCGTTAATGAAGTTGGTGATGTAGTAAAGGCTGAAGTAATTAAAGGTATTGGCGCAGGTTGTGATGAAGCGGCAATGGATGCAGTTATGAAAACTAAATTTAAACCGGGCAGACAGCGTGGTAAAAATGTAAAAGTTCAGGTATCAATTCCGATTATCTTTAAGCTTCAATAATTATTAGATATTAATTGAGAAAAGCCGCTTCTTGCGGCTTTTTCTTTCTACTACCGTGATAAAAACATCGAAAAATATCCGTTTTCTGTTTCTGATATCTATCCTATTATTAATTTTACCTCTACTAATGATTTATATCAAGTATTCATTTAATTCTCTACCAATTAATTATTTTCGAATTGATTCGATTGGCAATTTAATAAATCTGTTTTTCCCTGTTGCTACTATTATGGTGATTTGGATTAGGTATTTTTCAACAAAATCATTTGATAAAAAAGTAGTAGTTATTTCTTATGTATTAATTACTTTTATTTTTCTATCAATTACATTAGCATTAGTCACATCTAAGATTAGGATAGAATCATTATCAAAAATTGTAATTTATAACCAGAACTTATCAAAAATATTAGTTGCAACATTTTTAATTTTTAGTCAAATATCAATAATCTATTTATTCGTATTTTTATTTAATTATCTTTTATCCAAAGGGATTATAACATATATATTACCTTTGACAGGGACTATTTTTAGTATCTCAATAATTGTTATCTTTACTTTTGTGTTCACTCTCTTAAATCAAGCTTCAAGAATATCCGAGACAAATAGTGAGTATGGAGTTGTTTTAGGTGCTGCGGTTTGGAGTAAAAACAAACCAAGCCCAATATTTGAAGGGAGGATAGATAAAGCCAAAGAATTATATTTGAAAAATGTTATAAATAAGATATTTTTGACCGGTGGAAATGCCCCCGGAGAATTAAGTGAAGCAGAAACCGCAAGAAGATATCTATTAAAGAAAAAGATTCCAACTGGAAAGATTTATACAGAATCAAGGACATCATCTTCGATTGAACAAATAAGATTTATTAAAAAAAATGTAGTAAATTCAAAAAATGAATCTGTGATATTAATTACTGATTCATTTCATCTAAATAGAATATTAGAAATATCTCGATTTTATAAATTAAATATCATTGGGGTAGTTTCTGATTATAAAATAAATATAAAGAGTTCATTGAATTATAGAATCAAAGAAACATTCTCTCTTCTTCTTTTTTGGTTATTTGGACTATAAAAATTACCTCAATAAAGTACAGGAGTTATAAATGGAAAATTTCGAGATGATGGAAAAGTATGGACATGAGCAATTAGTGTTTTGCTCAAATAAAGAATCAGGATTAAGAGCTATAATAGCGATTCATGATACTACACTTGGACCTGCTTTAGGGGGAACAAGAATGTGGAATTATACTTCTTCAGATGCTGCTATTAAAGACGTTTTAAGGTTATCAAGAGGAATGACTTACAAAGCTTCTGTTGCAGGGTTAAATCTTGGTGGCGGAAAGGCTGTTATTATTGGAGATTCAGCAACAAAGAAAAATGAATTACTCTTCAGAACTTTTGGAAAATTTGTTGATGGCTTAGGTGGAAGATATATTACTGCTGAGGACGTGGGAACTGACGTAAGAGATATGGAATATGTAAGAATGGAAACTAAATACGTTACCGGTATTTCTAAAGCACTTGGTGGATCTGGGGATCCATCTCCGGTTACAGCTTATGGAGTTTATGTTGGAATGAAAGCTTGTGCACATGAAAAATGGGGAAGCGATTCATTAAGAGGAAGAAAAATTGCAGTTCAAGGTGCGGGACAAGTGGCTCGTTACTTATGTGAACATCTTTATAGTGAAGGTGCAGAAATATTTATTACAGATATTGTTCAGGATAAAGTTAAAAGAGTTTTGGAAACAATAAAAGCGCATGTAGTGAAACCGGAAGAGATTTATGAAATTAATGCAGATATTTTTTCACCTTGTGCTCTTGGTGCGATTATTAATGATGATACTATTCAAAAATTCAAATATGAGATTATAGCCGGTGGTGCAAATAATCAATTAGAAGATGAAGATAAACATGGTCAAATGTTGGTTGATAAAGGTATTTTATACGCCCCTGATTATGTTATTAATGCCGGTGGTTTAATAAACGTGGCAAACGAATTAGAAGGTTATAGACAAGATAGAGCAATGAAACAGGCTGAAGGTATTTATGAAATAGTTCAGAAAGTATTTAAAACAGCAAAAGAGCGTTCGATTCCTACTCATGTTGCATCAAACAAAATTGCAGAAGATCGATTGGTGCAAGTAGGTGGAATTAGAAAAATTTATTCAAGTACAATCGGAAGAGTTTAAATTACATTTACAGGAAAGGAGTGCTGCAAATGGCACTCCTTTAATTAACAATTATGGCGAATAACGAAAAAAAATACAACAGAAGAGTTTTAAGAGAAAAAGCATTACAAATTTTATATGCGTTTGAATTAAATGGCGAAGGTCTTACTAATCTGGTAAATGGAATTACCTCCGATATCCCTTCTAATGAAGATAAAGAATTTACAGAAAAATTAGTTAATTCTGTTTTATCTCATTTAACTGAAGTTGATAATATAATTAAAGAAAGATTAGCTAATTGGGATATGGAACGCATTGCATTAATTGATAGATTGCTTTTGAGAATTGGTATTACTGAAATATTGTATTTCAAAGATATCCCCCCTAAAGTTTCAATGAATGAAGTAATTGAAATAGCAAAAGATTTCTCCACCTCAAACAGTAGTAAGTTTATTAATGGGATATTGGATGCTTTTTTAAATGAATTGAAGGCGGATGGAAGACTGAATAAATCCGGTAGAGGATTAATTGATGAATCTCTTCCGAAAAAATAATTTTCAAGAAGAATCAAAATCAAAGATTTTTGTTTGGACTCTATTCGATTTTGCTAATACGTCTTATTCAATAGTAATTGTAACATTTCTTTTTGCAATCTATTTCAAAAATGTTGTAGCTGAAGGACAGCCGATAGGTGATTTCTATTGGAGTCTCGGCACGAGTATATCTATGCTCATCACTGCCATTATTTCGCCTGTATTAGGGGCAATAGCGGATTATTCGGCGGGGAAAAAGCGATTATTACTTTTTTTTACACTCCTTTGTATAATTGCCACTTCATTACTCTATTATGTTGGAGCCGGTGATATTTATCTCGCTTTGCTTTTATTTATACTTGCAAATATTGGCTTCGAAGCGGGTTTGGTTTTTTATGATTCATTTTTACCTGAAATAGCAAAACCAAAAAATTATGGAAGAGTAAGCGGTTATGGTTTTGCCATGGGTTATCTTGGATCACTTACTGTTCTTGCATTAGCCTTCCCCTTTATTAGTCGCAATTTAATTAAAGAGACTTTCCCTTTAGCCGCACTATTTTTTCTCGTTTTTAGCGTTCCGTTATTTATTTTCTTAAGAGACAACAGGAAAGATGTTGTGCCTGAACGTTCTTATATAATGATCGGAATTTCGAGAGTAGTTAATACTTTCAAGAACTTAAGGTACTATAAAAATCTCGCACTCTTTTTAGTCGCATTTTTCTTTTTTATTGAAGGAGTTAATACAGTTATCTATTTTTCCGGTAATTATGCCAGCACTACTTTGCATTTTTCAATTCAGGAATTGATCATATTCTTTCTTATAGTTCAGACTACTGCAATATTCGGAGCGGTTTTGTTTGGAATATTATCTGATTCTATCGGGCAAAAAAAATCAATTATTATCTCATTAATTATTTGGATATTTACAATCCTATTGGCTTATTTTACAAGTGCAGAGGATGCATTTCTTAATAAGTTATTTTCTGGTCTTTCAGGAATTGCTCCGGCTGAATTGATGAAATATTCATTTTACACTGTGGGGCTATTAGCAGGAAGTGTAATGGGTGCCACACAATCTACAAGCAGAAGCTTTATGTCAGCATTAGTCCCATTAGACAAAAAGACTGAATTCTTTGGATTCTTTTCCTTATTTGGGAAAAGCTCGGCAATACTTGGACCATTGGTATTTGGATTAGCGAGTTATATAACTTCGAGCCAAAGGATAGCTATCCTTACAATTATAGTATTCTTTTTAATTGGTATGATAATATTATTCTTTGTAAAAGAGCCACCTAAAGAAAATCCGATTTAAAATCTAATTTTAACATTAAAAGAATAGAAGCAGTGGATAAAATGAAGAATACTAAACCCCATACAATTGGGGACACATCTGTAATCACGCTTAAAATTATTGCATCATTCACCTGATTGTTTGATATAAGAAGATCGATAATAATATCCGCCATAGAATAAGTTAGAATTACTAATCCTAAAAATCTTACAAAATATTTAATAAACCCATATTCAAGAATACCGAGAATTATAAACATTATTGAATAGCTAATACCAGTAAAAACACCTATGAAACCCTCAATTAAATTAACAGTAGATATAAAGAGTAAAACACCGATTCCAATTAAAATAAAATTTTTCGTTTTCATTTTAATTGATGAATAAAAAATAATCATACCAAAAAGGAGAGAGCCGGAATAACCTGAGAAAGCAATAAAAAGATCATTACCTCCGGAAATTGATGTAACTCCATTAAGACTTTTTTGAATAGAAATGGAATCGACTATACCACCAGAAAGAATTGCAGCATAGCCGTGAGAAAGTTCATGAAATAGAATTGAAATTACTTTAATAGGAAAGAATAATTTTATATCCCAGAACGCGATAGTAAAAATGATAATTAAGGAATTAAAAATTAACCGAGTGATTTTTTTCTGTTCTAAATTCATTACACAATAATAAAAAAAATATTGTATTGTTCTAAATCTATATATACATTTGTAGGTAATAATGCGGGTGTAACTCAGTTGGTAGAGTATCGGCTTCCCAAGCCGGTTGTCGCGGGTTCGAGTCCCGTCACCCGCTCTAAAAAAAAATATTTTGATTTTTTAAAAATTTGTTTATATTAACGGTCTAAATATTTGGGAGTTTAGCTCAGCTGGTTCAGAGCACCTGCCTTACAAGCAGGGGGTCATTGGTTCGAATCCATTAACTCCCACCAAAGTAAAACCCGATCTCATTCCGATTTCGGGTTTCTTATTTTAAAACCGCAAAACAAATATTATTACAATACCATTAATCCATTCTAATATAATCCAATAATCTTTCGAGAAAATAATCTTATTTGCAGTGTTCTATAAGAAAGCTTTGTGCTATATTTTTCGTAATTACGAGACCATTTATTATATTTGGATAATAAGATATTATTAACATTTATTCACTCAACCTCTATGGAGATATGAAATGGCAACAACAAAGGACAATTTAAAAGAAGCATTTGCAGGTGAAAGTCAAGCAAATCAAAAATATAGAGCATTTGCTAAAAAAGCAGCAAAAGAAGGATTTCCGAATATTGCTAAGTTATTTGAAACAGCCGCTGAAGCTGAAAGAATCCACGCTGAAGGACATCTTGGTTCACTTGAAATTATTGGTTCTACAGTCGATAATCTTAAATCTGCAATCGAAGGTGAAACTTATGAATTCTCAGAAATGTACCCACCAATGCACGAACAGGCAGTTGAAGATAATCATAAAGCTCAAAGAATGTTTAAATATGCTCTAGATGCTGAAAAAGTTCATGCAGAACTTTACACAAAAGCTTTAGAAGCGGCAGAACAAGGGAAAGATTTAGATGTAGCTAATATCTATCTGTGCCCTATTTGCGGTCATATAGAATTTGGCGAGCCGACTGAAAATTGTCCTGTATGCGGAGCTTTGCCAACAAAGTATGTTCAGATATAGTCTATAAATAGTTTCTTTAGATGCCTTACTTATTTTGTAAGTAAGGCATTTTTTTGCCAGATTGGTTACTTCTATTTATCTTTGAGTAAATACTTCCAGAAAATAATGATATTTAAGAAAACTCAAATGGCAATTTTAAAAGATCCAAAAAGTAAATTGGTAGTTTTTCTTTATTTTATAATTGTCATCCCATTATTCTCGCAAATCAATTATCCAGTAGACCTTCCGAAATTTAAAATTACAAAGTCTTATGGTTGTGATACTTCAAGTATATTCTTAGCACCTACCGCTTCGAAAGCACCATACCTTATGATAATAGATAATGAAGGCAATCCCAAATATTTCAAGAAAGTAAAGAGCAGCATATATGATTTTAAACCTCATCCAAATGGGACCTTAAGCTATTTTGATAGAGGCGGTGATTGTTTCTATATAATGAATAGCAATTATGAATTAATCGATAGCGTAAAATGTTTAGGGGAACTTTATACAGATTTTCATGAATTAAGAATTTTACCTAATGGGAATTATTTGATCCTTGGATTTGATAGTCAAATAGTTGATATGAGTAGAATTGTAGAAGGAGGACGAGATTCAGCTACGGTTATCGGTTATTATATTCAGGAGATTGATAAAAACAAAAATCTGATTTTTGAATGGAAAACTTGGGATCATATTGATATTAAGGATTCGTATACAGATCTTAAACAGGGCACTATTGATATAACACATGGTAATTCAATTGATGTAGATTATGATGGTAATCTTTTAGTATCACTTAGGAATACTCAAGAAATAATTAAGATAGAAAGAAAAACTGGTGCTGTAATCTGGCGACTTGGAGGAAGAAAAAATCAATTTACTTTTATAAAAGATCCATTGTGGTTTTCTTGGCAGCATGCCGCCAGAAGATTACCAAATGGTAACCTATTATTATTTGATAATGGTTTTAGACGAGAGCCGCAAAGTGTATCTTATTCTCGCGCTTTAGAATATGAGTTAGATGAAATTAATAAAACTGCCAAATTAGTTTGGGAATATAGAAATTCTCCAGATGTTTTTAGTATTGGGCTTGGTTATAGTCAACGTTTGCCGAATGGAAACACATTTATCGGATGGGGAGCAGCAGTTCCTGCGATTACAGAAGTTACTTCACAAGGGAGAGAAGTTTTTGAACTTTCATTTGAAAAAGATTATTCCACTTATCGAGCATACCGCTACCCTTGGGGTAGTCCGAAAATCACTAATTTTTCACCGATATCATATTCGATAGAAAAAACTTTCTTTGTTACTACCAATCAGTCGGACACCATTTCATCAAAAATCACTTTATCTAATAAAAATAGTTTTCCTATAACTATATCTTCGATAAGAAATAATTCTAGATCATTTATTATCTCTTCTGATTTACCTGAAGTTATAAATCCGAATGATTCAATCTCTATCAGGTTTTGCTTTAGATCAGATTTATCATTAAGTCCATACGTTGATACAATCAGAATTTACTCTAATTGTAATGATATTAGTATTGCGGTTGAAGGTCTTGATATGTCCAATGTTAAAGGGGAAGTGGAAGAAATTAACAACAGTTTTTCAATTAAACAAAACTATCCTAATCCATTTAATGGTGAGACTAAAATTAATTTTACACTTAAACGTGCGAGTTTGGTGAAAATTCTAATATATGATTTACTCGGAAGATTTATAGCTGAGATTATAAATAAAGAATATAATATTGGTAATTATACTATCAACTTTAATGGCAGAAATAATAATGGTGAGGTCATACCTTCAGGAGTTTATATATATACATTACAAGTAGGCAATTTTAGAGTATCAAAAAAAATGACACTTCTTAAATAGAAAGAATAAAATATCCGCTCGTTCACCGCCTTAAATGTGCACTTAAAGCATTTAATTTGCTTGATCATTATATAAATATTATTTTTTTCAAGTTAATCTCAAAAACAAGGAAAAGACTATGAGAAAGTTGATTTACCTTTTGTTTTGGTTTACTCTTGCTGTAAATATTAATGCACAAAAAGCAATTGATGCATTCGATTCAACTCCCTCTGATACGAATTACTGGACTATATTGAATAATCATGCAGGGGACATTTTTAATCTTACATATGTTACAACACCAAAATTCAGCGGTACCGGGTCTATGAAAGTAGATTATAAAACATCCGGTTATGATTCTTGGGGTTGGTTCGTGGGCATGGAGCAATGGTGTCCTGATTCTAATGATACCTATGATTTATCAGGATATGATAGCTTAACTTTTAGGTATTATGTAGAAAAACCAGTAGCTGATGACGTTGAGATGGTTTTTAGATTCTGTTTACTTGATGTAAGTAATGCTCCATATGGGAACAAAACTTATGTTCAAACCGATTGTGAGAAGTATTTTAGTTTCCATTATATACTAAAAACTCCCACACAGGGTTGGAATTATGTTACAATGCCTTTAGTCAATAATGATAATGTTGAAGGGAAAGGATTTGCTCAAAGAACATGGGGCGGTATGCAATTGGGCAACCAATTATTGGATTTAGAAAAAATCAAAGGTTTTGTTTGGGAATTTCTTGTCGATGGTCAGCAAGCAAAAGTTGCCGAAGGAACAATCTATTTTGATGCTTTAGAATTACATGGAAGACAAACAAAAGCATTAACCTTCTTTAATGGCAAAGCAATTCCAGCTTCAATAATTTTTAATCAAGGTCGAAATGGTTCTTGTGTAGTATCTGATGAGGAATCTTCTAATCCGACAACTCACAAATACAGCTTGAAATGGACTACACCCGGACAATGGGATGGACCTATCTTTGAATTGGTAAAGAAAGCTAATTTAATAGAACAATGGGACCAAGACACTTTGAAACTAAGGATCAAAGCTCCTGCCGGAATTGGGGATATTAGACTTATTTTTCAAGATGTAGATGAGGATGGAGCAGCGACTGCGGATTATCCATTTGAAACCGATTTTTATCTTTATGCTGATAATATGAATTATGATGGAAATTGGAAAACAATTGTTATTCCACTCAGTCAATTCAATTTAACAGCAGGGGTATGGGACGATCTTACTTCGGCACATGTTGATGGAACATTCGATAAAACTAAAGTTTCGCAACTAAAGATATTCAGGACAAATGATACTCGTTGGCAGAATCAGGTAGTTTATTTAGATGAAATATGGACCGGATCACCGGTATTTGATGTTTTAGCTCCTGAAGCACCAGCGCAGGTAACTGGAGCTGCGGGGAACTATAATAATTTAATTTTATGGGATGACGTTCCTTTTGAAGAAGGTGAGGTTTATAACGTTTTTGCAAGTTTAGAGCCGATTACTGATTTACATTCAAGAAAAGTAGATCAAATTGGATTCAATATAAGTGAAAGTGCACAATCAATGAATCATGTTTTATTTGCTCCTGCACGCGATCAAAATGTAACTTATTACTATGCAGTGCAATGTCTTGATGCAGCAGGTAATGAAGGACCATTTACAAGTTCATTAGCCGGAGTAACAAACTTAGCTAAAGGAGTTCCAGTTATTAATAATGGTGCACCTGCTAATTTTGCAGCTGATGGAGATCTTCAAGAATTTGCCGGTATTGAACCTTTTGAAGTTTCACTTGCTAAAGCTACTGCACATATCCCTGATGGATATGGCTATACTTTAGATAACGATGCGGATTTTTCTTTTAAAGCTCATCTTGCTATGGATGATAATTATTTATATATAGGAATTGATGTAAATGATAATGTACTCTATTCTGATGAAACAAATAATTTGGATATGTCTTATCTCTATGATGGAATTGATCTTTTCTTAGGTCTCTATGATCAAAGAGGTCCTTCTCATATTTCATATCAGAAAGGTCAAGAAACAGATTACCATTTTAGATTTAATCAGTGGTGTGCTATGTTAGATATGGCAGGTGGTGGAATTATTCTTGATGCTACTTCACCTGATTTCAAATTTGTTGAGAAATTTACAGGTGGATATACAATTGAAGCTAAAATCTCTTTCGCAGCAATTGCTGAGAAATTGGGTATCGGGTATACTTTCAAACCAAAATTGGGAATGAGAATTCCTCTTGATTTTATTGGTAACGATAATGATGGAACTCTCCCTGGTAAGACAAGAGAATTAGTTGTTACATATTCATTAAAGAGTAATGACCAATCATATAGGGATGTTTCGGTTTGGACAAATACTTGGGTAGGTGATGCTTGGACTACGGGCATTAAAGATGAATATAATAATGAAGAAATAATTACAGAATATAGACTTAATCAAAACTATCCGAATCCTTTTAATCCTTCCACGCTTATTTCATTTAATTTGAAAAATCAAGGGAATGTTTCAATAAAAGTATTTGATGTGATCGGGCGAGAAGTAACAACATTAGTAAATGAATTTAGAAATGCAGGGAGATTTGATGTAAGATTTGATGCTACTAATCTTCCAACAGGAATATATTTTTGCAGAATGGTTACAAGTGGGTATACAAAAACAATAAAAATGATGATGTTAAAGTAAGTACTCCTCTTTATATGGGATATGGCTAATGCCTCCCGCCATATCCCATATTTTTCATAGACCACAGAAAATATTTTTAAAAATAGGACTATTGCCAAAACTGCTTATAGAATTGATTTTATTTCTGTTTATATTTGAGAAAAAAATAGGTAGTAAAATGTATTTTCATAATAATATTTACAGCCGTTTTATTTATAAGCTATTTTTTATTTTTTTATTTTTATCTTCATTCGCATATAGTCAAAAGAACCTAAAGCATTTAAATGTTTCTTTATCGTTAGATGAGCGAATAGAAACTCTAATCAGTAGTACGACACTTCAAGAAAAAATCTCACAAATGAATTATAATGCTCCGGCAATTGAGCGACTCGGAATTCCTAAGTATAATTGGTGGAATGAATGCCTTCATGGAGTGGCAAGAAATGGACTTGCTACTGTATTTCCGCAGGCAATCGGAATCGCAGCTATGTGGGATAAAGATTTAATGTTCCAAATCGCAACTGCAATTTCTGATGAAGCTCGAATAAAATATTACGATGGTATTAAAGACGGTACTAGAGATATTTATCAAGGACTTACATTTTGGACTCCTAATATTAATATATTTCGCGACCCACGTTGGGGTAGGGGAATGGAAACATATGGTGAAGATCCATACTTAACAGGTGAATTAGCGGTTCAATTTATTAAGGGTCTACAGGGAGACGATCCTAAATATTTTAAAACTATTGCCACAGCTAAGCACTTTGCGGTACATAGCGGACCAGAGCCGGATAGGCACACATTTAATGCTGAAGTATCTGAATATGATCTAAGAGAGACATATCTCCCTGCATTCAAAGTATCAGTTCAAAAAGCAAACGTGCAATCATTAATGTGTGCTTATAACAGTTTCAGAGGAAGAGCATGTTGTAGTAACGATTCTTTATTAAACGAAATACTTAGAAATGAATGGGGCTTCAAGGGATACGTAGTGTCGGATTGCTGGGCAATTTCAGATATTTATAAATATCATAATGAAGCTAAAGATGCAACAGAAGCATCTGCATTTTCAGTTCTTGCAGGAACCGATTTAGAGTGCGGAGATTCATATTCTAATCTATCTGACGCTGTTCAAAGCAGAATGATTTCTGAAAATGATTTAAATAAATCCTTGAGAAGATTATTTTATGCTCAATTTAAGCTTGGAATGTATGATCCGCCAGAATTAGTAAAATACTCTAAAATTGATCCAAAATTATTGGATTGCGACAGACATAAAGCTTTAGCACTTGAAGCGACAAGAAATTCAATTGTACTGTTGAAGAACGAAAATAATTTATTGCCATTAAACAAAATGCCAAAAACAATTGCTGTGATTGGTCCAAATGCAGATGATCCAGAAGTTTTATTAGCTAATTATAATGGGGTTCCATCTAATTCAGTAACTCCGCTAAAAGGAATTATTAACAAAGTAGGAAATGTTATTTCAGTTATTTATGAGAAAGGATGTAGTATTGCAGAACATATTCCATTAAAGGAGAATGAAATTCTTAATAAAAATGAAGAAGTAGATGCCATCAATGCTGCAAAACTAAGCGATATTATAATTCTTGTAATGGGTCTATCTCCACGTCTCGAAGGAGAGGAAATGGATGTGCCTGTTGAAGGATTTTATAAAGGGGATAGATTAACCTTAGACTTACCTAAAATTCAACAAAATTTGATTAGAAAAATTGTTGCGATTGGAAAACCCACAGTTTTAGTCCTTCTTAATGGAAGTGCAGTTTCAATTAATTGGGAAAATGATAAAATACCTGCAATAATAGAATCATGGTATGGAGGACAGGCAGCAGGGACTGCTATTGCCGAAGTATTATTTGGAGAGATTAATCCTTCCGGCAAGCTTCCAGTAACTTTTTATAAATCAGTAGATCAGCTTCCTAATTTCAAAGATTATTCTATGAGAAGTAGTCTTAATTCCTTTGGAAGAACTTATCGATATTTTACAGGAGATGTTTTATATCCATTTGGATATGGTCTTAGTTATACTTCTTTTGAATATAGTAACCTTCGATTAAATAAAAATAGAATTTCTGGTAGTGGGGAAGCAAATGTTTCTATCGATATAAAAAACAGTGGAAAAATGAAAGGTAGTGAAGTTGTTCAGCTATATACTAAGGGCACTTTCGAGAATGGGGCAATTAAATCATTAAAAGGGTTTTTAAAAATCAATTTGAATGCGGGAGAAACAAAAACAGTTGATTTTTTAATTAATAAAGAAACTTTGCAAGAATATTCAAATGAAAAAGGATTCATAGTGTATAATGGAGAACATATTCTATTAGTTGGTTCTTCATCTGCTGAAAAGGATCTTAAAGAAATTAAATTAATAATCGAGTAAGAATAAAATCAGAGGATATTGTGAATAGAATTAAAGAAATTATTTTTGTACTCTTAATGCTTGTTTTAGGAGGTATGTCGATAGTAGAAGCTAAAAATTATTGGAGCGGAGAAATACGAACATATGAATCTATTTTATACGGAAGGATTGAAATTAGAATGAAAACCGCCGAAGCGAGTGGTGTTACTTCTACATTATTTACATACAATACAAAATCGAGTACATATAACGAAATAGATATCGAAGTTATGGGCTTTCGAAATACTGAAGCTGAGTTCACCACTTTTACTCCGGATCAAAAAGGTGTAAACCATAGACAAGTCTTAAATTTTAATCCACATGCCGCTTTTCATACTTATGCAATAGAATGGACCCCTACTTATGTATCGTGGTGGGTAGATGGATTTGAAATATATCGTGATAATAGCGCACGAATTCAATCATTAAATTTGCCACAAGCAATAATGATGAATTTCTGGATACCCAATTCAGTTGAATGGGCAGGTGCTTTTAGCTCTTCTTCATTGCCTCTATATGCTTATTATGATTGGATAAAATATTATGAATATACACCTGAAACAAAGAATGAATTTACTCTTAAATGGGTAGATAATTTTGATACATTTGATGCTTCACGTTGGTCAAAATCTAATAGTACTTTTGGTTCTAATCTTGCCGATTTCAAGGCACAAAATGTATTAGTAAAAGATGGATATTTAATGCTGTGCATGACAAACCAAGGTGAGACAGCATCACATGAACCGGCTATTCTCGATACCGATATCGATGCTCCTTATCCAATTAGTGGTTGGATTTATAATGATAAATTATCTATTAAATTCTCAGAATCGATTGAAGAAACCTCCGCTAAAGAATTATCTAATTATATCACACCAAGTCTAAAAATATCTAATCCAGTGCTAAGTGAAGATAATACTCGAATTACTTTTGATGTAACTGGTTCAAAAGCGGGGCAGTCTTATTCAACTGCAATTAAAGGGATAAAAGACTTAGCTCCATTGCCGAATGTAATGCCATTAAAACCATTCTCTGTATTTAGTGTGCATTCTTCTCCCATGGTTATTGACATTGGTAATCCTAATTCAGGGAATGTTATTCTTCCGCAACAGACATTTGATGCAAAGAAAGAATTTGGTTCAGGCGGAGGAGCAATTAAACAAGAATCTGGAATAGTTTATTCAGGGGATAATTCTTCTTTATTTAATGATGGTTTAGAAAATATCGGTTTTTATCAACATCGAGTTGCCAATGGAACTTATCGAGTCAAATTATTCTTTGTTGAATCCGATTCGAGTGGATTTACAGAAAGGATATTCGATGTATTTATTAATGGGAAGAAAGTACTTCCAAATTTTCAAATAAAAAATGAAATTGGTTATAATAAAGGTTTAGTAAAAACTATTGATGATATATATATTAATGATAACCTCCTAAATATTTATTTCAAATCAATAAAAGGATATGCAATACTTCATGGTATAACAATTGAGCAGACTTCTCCAACAGGGATAAACGACAATATAGGAATGGTTTTACCAACTGATATTGAAATGCAGTTATATCCAAATCCCTTTAATCCTACTTTTAATATAAGTTATACTTTGACAAAGCAAATGCCTATTGATATTACTATATATGATTCACTCGGTAGAAAATGCAGCGAAGTATTTAGCGGTGTTAAAGATGCAGGAATGCATAAATTAAAAGTGGATGCAAACAATCTCTCCAGTGGGGTATTTTTTGTAACTTTACAAACCCCAAATAATATTATCACACAGAAAATTGTACATCTAAAGTAGGGAAGTATGAAGAATTTATCGATTAGTAATTATTTACCAATAATTCTTTTATTTTTATTTACGAATATTAAAAGTCAAGAAAAGGGAAATAATTTCTATCTGAGTGAAGGTTGGAAAATTGAAAGCTCTTCAAAATTGTCCATTGATGGAAGTGTAATTTCATCACAAAATTATATCCCGGTTGATTGGCTTCCTATTTTAGTTCCTGCAACAATATTTACCGGATTAAGGCAAAATAATTTATTTCAAGATGTATTTATAAGCGATAACTTAAAAAAAATTGATAGAGAGCAATTCAATTCTTCTTGGTGGTATAGATGCCAATTTAATATAGAGAAAAAATATTCCAATCAATTTGTAAAACTATTTTTTGAAGGAATTAATTACAGGGCAAATATTTGGTTAAATGGAAAAATAATATCAGATACATCGAAAATCTTTGGCTCATTTCGGCAGTTTGAAATCGACGTAACAAAATATCTATCTTCGGGGAATAAAAATGTGTTAGCGATAGAATTATTCCCACCACAAAAGGGAGACCCAACGATAGGATTTGTTGATTGGAACCCAAAAGCTCCCGATAATAATATGGGTTTATGGCGTGGAGTTTTAGTAAAAATATCAGGCTCTGTTTCTCTCATCAATCCGTTTGTCAAATCTAAAATTGAAATACCCTCATTATTAAAAGCTGAATTAACAATCTCTGCTGAAATTAAAAACAATAGTAATCAAGAAGTGACTGGAAAAATAATCGGCAAGATTGAAGGGATAACCTTTGGTAAAGATATTCTTCTTAAGCCTAATGAGAAAAGAACGGTTTCATTTACTCCTGAAGAATTTAATAATCTTATCATAAAAAACCCACGTATTTGGTGGACTTATTCTCTTGGAAAGCAGGAACTTTATAATTTAGAATTAACTTTTACTATTGATAATAAAGAGTCCGATTATAGTAAGGTGAAATTTGGGATAAGGGAGGTAAAGGATTATTTAACACCAGAAGGATATAGAGGTTACAAGTTAAATGGGAAAAATATTTTAATTCTCGGTGGTGGCTGGGTAGATAATTTATTTTTGGATAACTCCACTGAAAATATTAGAACTCAATTACAATATGTACGTGATATGGGTCTGAATACTATTCGATTAGAAGGATTCTGGGGTAAGAATAAAGATATTTATGATATATGCGATGAATACGGAATATTAATAATGACAGGGTGGAGCTGTGAGTGGGAATGGGAAGTTTATATAGGAAAGCCTGATGATGATTTTGGTTCAATTAAATCAAATGAAGATATAGACTTAATTTCACAATCTTGGCAGGATCAAATTAAATGGTTACGAAATCATCCGAGCGTCTTTTTATGGGTTTATGGGAGTGATAAATTACCCCGCCCGGAATTAGAAAAAAAATATATTGAAATTCTAAAAAATGATGATCCTACTCGTCCATTTTTGGCAGCTGCAAAAGGATTAACAAGCACAATCACGGGAATCACTGGCGTAAAGATGTTCGGACCTTATGATTACGTTCCCCCAAAATATTGGTGGCAAGATAAAGAAAATGGGGGAGCCTACGGCTTTAATACAGAAGTTGGCATCGGTGCGCAAATACCTGTTTCAGAAAGTATTAGGAAAATGATCCCCGAAAGTTCATTAAATAAAATAGATAGTATTTGGAATTATCATTGTGGTGGTTTTTCATTCGGAAATCTAAAAAATTACAACGAAGCAATTGAGAATCGATTAGGTATATCAAAAAATTTTGAAGATTATTCAGATAATAAAGCACAGTTTATTAATTATGAAGGTACTCGCTCGATGTTCGAATCTCACGTTGCAAATAGGTACAATGCAACAGGCATTATTCAATGGATGCTAAATGGGGCTTGGCCAAAACTGTGGTGGCAGTTATATGATTATTATTTAGTCCCAAATGCTTCTTACTTTGCTACGAAAAAAGCATTGGAACCGGTTCACATTATGTATGATTACAATACGAAGAATATTTTTATTTCTAACCTCTCGTTTAAGAGTATTGATGATGCGGAATACGAAATAGCTATATTTGATTTTGAAATGAAAAAGATTTTTTCCAAGTCGTCAGAAATCAATATAAAAGTGGATGATATAGCTTTAGTTTTAGAGAATTTATCACTTCCTAAAAATGAAGGTGCAGTATATTTTCTTGATTTGAAAGTTAAAGCAAATGAAAAAACCCTCTCAAGAAATTTTTATACATTACCTGCGTCAGATGATATTCTTGATATAGAAAAAACTGACTGGACTCGAACACCAACACTAAAGTATAGTAATCTAAAAGTACTGAATAATCTAGAAAATATTAAATTAGGTACAGAGATAAGCTCAGAAAATAATCTGAAAGAATTGAAATACAAAATTAAACTAGTAAATAAAACTGATAAATTAGCATTTCAGATTAATATAAAAGCATTATCAGAGAAGGGTGAGCTAATCGCGCCAATCTTTTTAGAGGATAATTATTTCAGTTTGCTGCCAAGTGAAAGACGAGAAGTAGAATTAACTATACCAATTATTAATCAACCACAAAAAATATCTAGTATAAAAATTTCTGGTTGGAATATCGAACCAATTTATTTTAATTATGAGTAAACATATAATACCACGAATTGATGATTTTGCTATTGATCCAAAAATTCTAACAGAGTTAAATGAATTTAAATTTCGATTTATGTCGATTGCTTCTCATGAATTTAGAACTCCATTGACAACAATTTTAACTTCATCAGAATTGCTTTTAATGGTTGGGCGTTCGATTAGTGAAGATAAATATGAAGATTATATTATACAGATACAAAACTCGGTTATTTATATGACGAGTATTTTGGATGATATACTTACATTAAACAAAATAGAAACAGGTAAATGGAAGTTCAATCCGACTAAAACTAACTTAACCGCTTTTTGTAATAAAATGATAGAGGATGCGAACAATTTTACATCAGATAAGCATAAACTAATATTCAAATCAAATTTCAAAAATATTTTTGCCATTATCGACAATAAACTTCTTCAACACATAATCTCAAACTTACTTTCCAATTCGATTAAATATTCTCCAAGAGGAGGGGACATCATATTGAGACTAGATAAATCTAAATCTGATTTAATTTTCTCGGTTGCTGATAACGGAATTGGAGTAATGAAAAAAGATCAAGAAAAGCTTTTTGAAATTTTCTATCGTGGAAAAAATGCAGAAAAATATGAAGGAACAGGGCTTGGACTTTCTATCGTAAAACGATGTGTGGATTCCCATGGAGGTAAGATTAATTTCGAGAGTAAACTGAATAAAGGGACTAAATTTGAAGTAACAATACCAATGTTTACTTCTATATAAAAATATTATGAAAAAGATTTTAATAATAGAAGACGAATTACCTGTACGAATGGGAATAAAAGATCTACTTGAACTTAAGAAATATCAAGTATTGGAAACAGGTTCAGGTAAAGAGGGTTTAAAAATAGCTAAAGAAGAACTGCCCGATCTGATAATTTGTGATATAAAAATGCCCGTGATGGATGGATATGCTGTACTAAAAAATATAAGTGAAGATGAAAAATTAGTTACAATACCGTTTATATTTCTTACTGCAAAAACTGAAATGTCAGACCTAAGGTATGGGATGAATCTCGGTGCCGATGATTATATTGTAAAACCATTCCTTGCAAAAGACCTTTATAAGGCAATTGAAGTAAGAATTAGTAAAAACGAAAAGAATAAAAAAACAATTGATAATAAAAATCAGACTGAGAAACAGGATACTAAAAATCTTGAAGAACACCTTTTTATAACAGAAGGGAATAAACCTCAGTTTATAAAGATTAATGATATTGAATGCATCACTGCATTTAATGAATATACAAATGTGTATGTATGTAACTCGAAAAAATTTGTAATTAGAAAATCGCTTCGTGAATGGGAAAGTGTTCTACCAAATACAATGTTTATCAGGATTCATCGCTCTACTATTATTAATTACGAACATGTTGATAGAATAGAAAAATTCTATGCGCGTTCTTATCTTGTTTATCTCAAAAACATTAAGCAACCTTTTGTTATTAGCCAACGATATCTAACAAAACTAAAAAAGAATCTTTTCTTCTAAATTATAGTGATTTCACAGCATAATATTCGCGTTTACTGCATTTAACTCCTATTAGTATTTTCATTGATTAATTTAGTATTCGGGATAGTTCTACAATCAAGGATTCTTTATGCAGCTAACGTTTATAGATTTTGTAGTTATTGCGCTCTATTTCCTTTTCAATCTTGCTATCGCTTTATGGTTGCGTAAAAGGGCTACAAAAAGCGTAAGTGATTATTTTATTGCAGGTAAAAAAGTACCTTGGTGGTTAGCTGGAACATCAATGGTTGCTACAACATTTGCGGCTGATACTCCATTAGTTGTAACTGGTTTAGTCGCTGCAAATGGAATTGCTGGTAATTGGATTTGGTGGAGCATGGCATTCAGCGGAATGCTTACAGTATTTTTCTTTGCGAAATTATGGAATCGCTCCGCCGTATTAACTGATGTGGAATTTGCTGAAATTAGATATAGCGGTAAACCAGCTAAATTTCTTCGCATCTTCCGAGCAATATATTTGGGAGTACCTATTAATCTTATAATTATGGGATGGGTAAATCTTGCAATCGCAAAAATATTGATGAGCGTTGTAGGAGTTACAAAAGTAGAAGCGCTGGTAATTGCCTTGATAATAATGTTTATTACTGCATCGATTTCAACTTTGTCCGGATTGTGGGGAGTTTTGTGGACTGACCTTTTCCAATTTGTTTTAAAGATGGGAATGGTAATTGCATTAGCAATATTTGCTGTTAATGCAAGCGGAGGAATGAATTCACTTATTGGTCAATTGAATGAGATTGATAAATCAAGAGATTCATCAAGTTCAATAATGTCATTTATCCCTGACATAAATTCAGTATGGATGCCAATGATAACATTTTTTGTATTTATTGCTGTTAACTGGTGGGCATCATGGTATCCGGGAGCTGAACCAGGTGGCGGTGGCTATATTGCACAAAGAATTTTTGCGTCCAAAGATGAAAAAAATTCTATACTTGCAACATTATGGTTTAACATTGCTCATTATGCTTTACGTCCATGGCCTTGGATAATTGTGGCTTTAGTTGCAGTTGCTCGTTTTCATGGTGACCCAATGTTTGCAAAAGACCCTGAATCAGGTTATATAAGAATATTAATTTCTGATTTACCTTCATATTTAAGGGGGTTGATGATAGCAGCGTTCGCTGCCGCTTATATGTCTACCATAGGCACGCAATTGAATTGGGGCGCTAGTTATATTGTTAATGATGTTTATAAACGTTATATGAATAAAGATAAGAATGAAAATCATTATGTGAAAGTATCACAAGCTGTAACGATGCTTTTAATGATATGTTCTGTTATAGTAACTTTTTATATGGATTCCATAGCCGGGGCATGGAAAATCTTGATGGCAATCGGTGCTGGAACAGGATTAGTTTATATTTTAAGATGGTTTTGGTGGAGAATAAATGCGTGGAGCGAAATCTCAGCGATGATTACAGCTTTTGTAACTTCGTTAGTTTTACAATTCGTATTAAACTATAATGAAAGTGACCCAAAAGATTTTGCGCATTTATTATTAATAACTGTTGCAATCACTTCTGCAATATGGTTGCTTGTTACATATATGACAGACCCAGAACCAAAAGATAAATTATTAGCTTTTTATAGAAGGGTTAGACCAAATGCTACGATGTGGGGACCAATTGCAAAAGAAGCAACGGATATTGTTCCCGAAAAAGATGGCATTTATAATCTTATCAATTGGTTATCGGGTGTTGCAATGATCTATTCTTTTCTAATGGGAATGGGAAAATTAATTCTTGGAAACCCACTATTTGGAATGGGATTAATATTTCTTGGTTTGTTTTTTGCAGCAATAATATATTTTAGAATGAATAAAAAAGGATGGGAACTTTAAATTGGGTTCTTTTTAGAAAAATCATATGAAAAAAATAATCAAAAAATCGTCTGACAATTTATCACTCGTTGAACAAAAATATTTAGAAAATTCGGGCAGAAAACTAATTTATACTCCTACTGAAAAAATTCCAATAATTCAGGTAAATAGTTTTCCTGAACTTGGGAGATTCACGGCATTACGATTTATAGAATGGGTTCAGAATAATCCTAATGGAGTAATCTCGCTGCCGACAGGTAAAACGCCGGAACATTTTATTAAATGGGTTACAAACTATCTAAAAAATTGGGATAAAAAAGAAGTTTCTGAATATCTCAAATCATATGGTATTAATACTTCTGTATTTCCTGAAATGAATAACTTAAGATTCGTCCAGATTGATGAATTTTATCCGATAGATTCATTTCAGCATAATAGTTTTTACTATTATATACAGAAATATTATATGCACAGTTTTAATCTTGATCCTAAAAAAGCTTTGCTTATAAACGTAAATGAAATAGAGACTGCCGAAGGTTTAACGCTTTCACAAATATTCCCAAATCTAATAGTTGACCTCTCACTTCGTACAAGATGGGCAAGCAATAGATTAGAACGATTGCAGAAAAAAACAATAGAAAATGTGGATGAGTTTTGTACTAATTATGAAAAGAAAATCAGAGACATGGGTGGTATTGGATTTTTCCTTGGTGGAATTGGACCGGATGGTCATATCGGCTTTAATATAAAAGGAAGCGATCATTATTCAACTACACGATTAATTCAAACGAATTATGAAACACAAGCAGCTGCTTCAAGTGATTTAGGAGGCATAGAAATAGCCCGTAATCGTTTTGTTATTACGATTGGTCTAAATACTATTGCTTATGATGAAAATGCCACAGCAATCATTATAGCGGCAGGAGAATCAAAAGCTAATATTGTAAGGGATTCTATCGAAAGCAGTCCTTCTAATGAATATCCGGCAACTGCATTACAAAAACTTCCAAATGCACGATTTTATCTAACTAATGGCGCAGCATTGCGCCTTTTGGAAAGACGCTACGAAGATATACTTAAAGAAGAAAAAATTTCTCATTTCTCAATAGAACGCTCTATAATTAACCTATCTGTAGAAAAACAAAAAGAAATTCTGAAATTTACAAAAGAAGATTATCTTTCAAATAAATTTGGAAAATTAATTTTAGAAAAAACTAAAATGAAGCCTGAAGAGCTAAACGAGATTATTTATAAAAGTGTTTTAGAACGATTTACAAAAGGAACAGAATTAATTAAAAATGAAACGATTCTCCATACTGCTCCGCATCACGATGATATTATGCTCGGATATCTTCCTTATATAGTCCATTTAGTAAGAGAACAAAGTAATAATCATCATTTCGCTACATTAACGAGCGGATTTACAGCTGTGACAAATTCATATATGCTTTTCTTAATGGAAAACTTAAAAGAGCATTTAAAAAACGAAGAATTTAAGTCTCGATTTTCGGATCGTTATTTTGACCCTGAATTTAGTGATGGAAGAAATAGAGACGTTAATCTATTCCTTGATGGTCTTGCAGCAAGAAGCAGAACTCTTAAAAGAGAGGCAACCGCAAGAAGAATGCTTAGAAACTTAATTAGTATTTATGAAGAAGATAATCTTAAGTATCTTGTTGATAGAGTCGATGAATTAATTAATTATTTCACTACTCAATATCCAGGCAAAAAAGATATACCACACGTTCAGAAACTAAAAGGAATGTTACGAGAATGGGAAGAGGAAATTATTTGGGCATATTTTGGGTTTAATAATGAAAGTATATCGCATCAAAGACTTGGTTTTTATCAAGGAGAGCTATTTACTGAAAATCCTGAAGTTAGTCGTGATGTAATTCCGATATTAAATTTATTAAGGAAAGTGAAACCGACAATAATAACTGTCGCTTTAGACCCTGAGGGGAGTGGTCCTGATACGCACTACAAAGTTCTGCAAGCAATAACAGAAGCACTCCGCTTATATGGTAAAGAAGCTGATATATCGAAAATTAAAATTTGGGGATATCGAAATGTATGGTATAGATTCCATCCGGCAGAAGCGAATATTTACGTACCTGTAAGTCTTAACTCATTCGCTATTCTCGAAAGTACATTTATGAATAGCTATGGTTCGCAAAAGGATGCGAGTTTCCCAAGTTATGAATATGATGGTCCCTTTTATCGTTTAGCCCAAAGCATTCAAGTAGATCAATATAATACTGTTCGTTTATGCCTTGGTAAAGATTTCTTTATTAAACATTCAAGTCCAAGAGTTAGAGCTTCGCATGGTATAGTTTATCTTAAGGAACTAACATTGGAAGAGTTCTATACTAAATCAATTGAATTGAAAAAATTAACTGAGAATGTGTAAAAAATGAATCCTAAGCAAGTAACACTTGGAATTGAAATAGGGGGAACTCATACTTCTTTTGGATTAGTTGATAGTTCAGGGAATTGCCATTTAGAAAGCAAAATTCTAACTAAGGCAAATGAATCTCCGGAAGCACTTTTTGAACGACTTTATACTAAATTCAAAAAGGTTTTTAAAAATTATTCAAAACAGTTTGAATTATTAGGTGTTGGAATAGGTGCGCCTTCGGCTAATTATTATAAAGGTACGGTTGAATATTCGTCAAATTTAAATTGGGGTTATGTAAATATTATTGACCTTGCAAAAAAATATTTTGATGTACCGATAGTAATTACAAATGATGCAAATGCTGCAGCAATTGGTGAAATGAAATATGGTGCTGCAAAAAA
>Ga0172380_10001911_pt1 | contig 34672 bp, 32 predicted proteins | sample Leawe162metaG_FD_119747 | JGI IMG/M metagenome (GOLD analysis project Ga0172380, IMG submission 119747) | Leachate microbial communities from a municipal landfill in Southern Ontario, Canada - Leachate well 162 metaG | ecosystem: Engineered > Solid waste > Landfill > Unclassified | place...
AAGCAAAATACTTACACTTACTGACTCGAGGCATGATTGTAGCTGCATTGACGACAACTAATAGCAGCGAAGCCCACACCAATGGAAATCATTAAGGTAGAAATCACGGCATTTACATCATTCTCAAGCGATGAGTTTGGTAATCCAACGCAAACCAAAGGTGCTACGCAGTAGTTTTACAGTGCTGTTGTGGCGCATTTGAAACAGGCAGCCAAGGCTAAAACTGACGATTAAACCTGGTGTCGACCCTATAAAATCACGACTGCTTTGCGCTAATTGTCGTTTCCTCATCAGTAACAAATCATGCTGCAACTGGCCTTGTTCCGTCAGCACAGTCAGCTTCAACTGCTGTTTTTTAAGTAACTGTTGAATTAGCATAGTCGCGCCTCCTATTTTTGATGTTCCGACTCTCGAGTCGAGAGCAAAAGCTGTAATTGCTGCCAAGTCTTCGAAAAGCCAGTTTGTGACAGCACATAGCCAAGACTACGCCAACACCAAAGCAATAAAACAAACTGTAGCACCACCAAAGCGCTCACAGTGGCCAATAACGAACCGCTCAATTGAAACAGCATATAGCCCAACAGCAATAAAATACTGCCCCAGAATAACGTAATGCCAGTACCAAAACAGACGACTAAAGCCGCAGCAATAATCAGGCTACGCCCTGTTAACCGCCATTCTGCCGTTGCTATTTCCCCGGCCAACTTCAACTGCTCGAGATAGGCTTGCTTCACTGAACTGCTAAGAACAGCTATTTCAGCCAGTTGCTCCATTGCCTGATCAATAACTTTATGCTGGGCAGCAGCTGATGCTGTCTGCCCTGTTTTGGCGGTTTGCGCACTATGCTGGACGGGCCTTTGTTCTGGCGCCTCTGACCTTGCACGGTTTTGCATAAATCCACCTTAGCGACGGCGCAATAAAGCCGTTAATACCACGCCAGCGGCAAAGGCAATCCCAGCTGTAGCCAATGGATTTTGCGCTGCCAACTCACGGGTTTTGCTATAAGAACTTTGCAGTTGTAATTTGATTTCCTCCTGCTTGAGCGCCAGAGTTTCCTGTGAGCTAGCTGCCGTTTTACGCAAAGTGTCTTCTGCAACTGCGGCTTTCTCTGCTACTACATCAACAGCATGGTGCGTCACTTCAGTTGCTTTCGCTGTTGTGGGTGAATTTAAAGCACCGCTATCTTTACTGTTAGTTTGTTCTGCTACACTGTTAGTTTGTTCTGCTACGCTTTTTGAACTGGCCATAGAAAGCCTCCTTGGTGAACACTGTGCAATGCAACAAGATGCTGCACTTTGCGGACAAACCAATGCAATGGCTATACCAAACAATATAAACGCATAAAAACAAAAGGTTAGAACTCCATTATTTCTATTAACCCTCCCAGTTAACGGTAGATGTTACCTGCATTGAGTAATTTTTACCTGCGACGAAGAAGGACTAAAAATAGCTGTAATGGCGGCTAAACTGAAAGCTAAATAAGCGATAGACTGAAGGGACGGGAGAACGAGATAACTCTGATGTTTTAATGAGTTAATCAAATAAAATTTATCATTACCGTATAAATTAAAAAAACAAAAAGCCCGTTTGTCATTACGACAAACGGGCTTTTTGTTGAATGAGGTGAGTTGGCCGATAAGCCGGGTCCTGTCTTGGACAGTCATTCATCTAGGCCTGCAATCGCTCACAGGCTCAAGCGACCTACCCGGTTCCAACGCGAGCCACGCCATACGGAACCCTATTTGGTCTTGCTCCGGGTGGAGTTTACCTTGCTACGAACTATTGCTAGCCGCACGGTGCGCTCTTACCGCACCCTTTCACCCTTACCGACCTGATAAATCAGGCAGGCGGTCTACTCTCTGTTGCACTTGTCGTCGGTTCGCACCGCCCAGGCGTTACCTGGCACCCCGCTCTTTGGAGCCCGGACTTTCCTCCCCGTTCTTGCGAACGCGGCGACTGTCTGGCCAACTCGGCGCGGATTATAGCCTAAGCCACCCTGATGCACCACAGATAATCCGCTCGTAACCGTTTTAGCGCTTATAAATCAGACTCTAGGCCGTATTTGTACAGAGCGTTCTTTTTAAGTCCATGAATTTGCGCGGCAATTGCTGCAGCTTTCTTCAATGGCAATTCCTCACATAAGAGTTTGAGCGTATTAATGGCGACGGTGGGAATTGCTTCGTCATCACTCAAATGGTAGCCATGCACCATAAGCACGATTTCACCCTTCTGCTGATTCGGGTCAGTACTTACGGTGGCAAGCACCTCTGAGACAGGACCAGATAAAAAAGTTTCGAAGGTTTTGGTTACTTCACGCGCCATGACGACATGGCGTTCGCCACCAAGTACTTCAACCATAGTCGTTAGACTGTGCTCGATGCGATGGGGTGATTCATAAAATATCAGCGTGCGCGGATCTTCTTTCAGTGCCAATAACTTATCAGCGCGGGCTTTTTCTTTAGAGGGCAGAAAACCTTCGAAAGAAAAACGGTCCGATGGCAAACCCGAGGCGCTCAGGGCGGTAATTGCCGCGCAAGGGCCGGGCAAGGGGATCACATTAAACCCAGATTGGCGCACATGGGAGACCAAGTGATAACCCGGATCGGAAATCAACGGGGTACCCGCATCTGAAATTAATGCAATTGACAACCCAGCTGCAAGCTGATCGACAATCCACTGGGCACGAGCACGCTCGTTATGATCATGCAGCGCCGTAGTTTTTGTAGTAATACCAAAGTGGCTCAATAACTTACCGCTGTGGCGAGTATCTTCACAGGCGATCAATGAAACCTGATTCAGCACCTCTATTGCCCGTGAGCTCATATCGCCCAAATTACCTATGGGAGTAGGAACTATGTAGAGTGCGACGCTTTGGTCCATATATACCTCTGTAATGACAGTGCCAAGACTTTCGTCAAGCGCGAGAGAAGGTTAAACTAGAGGCTGCATCTTACCAGAGTGAAGCCCAGTGTTAAAAAGCCTGAATACAACTAAGTTCGTTTCCGTGGCCATTTTATCGGTAATCTTGGCGGGTTGTGGCACTTCAACGCCCACCTCGACCGGAACTGCACCCACTGTGGCCACCTCTTTAGCATCCGCACCTTTGTCGGCCAATGTGTATTTGGCACAAGCCGCCAATAGCAAAGATCCGCAGCAGCGCGATACTAATCTGCTGCTCGCAGCCCATGCCTATATCAATGCCAACGACTACGCAGCGGCGCAGAAGCTACTTAAATCGATACAGCCAAGCTTGAATCAGAGCCCAACATTTTTGGCCGAACATAAATACTTGACCGCGCGCGTGCTTGAACACACGTCCACCTATAGTGATGCACTTAAAGTTCTGAATTATCCAAGCAATTGGAGCTTACCAAGCTGGCAGATGACGGCTTATCACCAATTCAAGGCGCATTTATATCAATTGAATAAACAGCCTATTGAGCAAGTGCGTGAACTGAGTTTACTGACGACTTACTTGCCCCCCGCCCAAGCCAACGAGGTGAATAACGCGATTTGGCAAGTGCTGCAGCCAATGCACGAACAAACCTTAAAAGCCTTTACCCAAGATGCTAAGACTCCTGTGTTTACGGGTTGGTTGCAATTGGCTTATATCGCGAAGCATTATGCTGTCGATCCGACACAGTTAGTACGCTACTTAGGCGAATGGCAGAAACAAAATCCTTATCATCCTGCAGCGGCTAAGCTACCCGCCGATCTTGACAGAGCCTTAAACGCTAAGCCATTTACGCCAAAAAACATTGCTGTGCTGTTGCCGCTGACAGGCCCAAGAGCTAACGCTGCCAATGCAATTCGCCAAGGCATATTAGCCAGTTACATGGCCAAGCAAAATGACCAAGTCGCAGTCAACTTTTATGACACGGCAAACGATGCTGCCAGCGCTTACCAACAGGCGCTAACTGCGGGAGCCGAATTTATTATTGGCCCATTATTGCCTACGGAAATTGAACAACTGCAAGTGATCAATGCGGCAAACACAGCCACCACTAATGCGGTAACTAATACTGCTAACCCAGACAAAACAGCCAATACAGCACCTGCTACGCCTGTGCCGCAACTATTTTTAAATCAGGTTGATAAGTTCACACCCGATCCGAATAAGTTCTACTTTGCATTATCTCCCGCACAAGAGGCGGCCGATGCGGCGGAGCATTTATATCAAGATGGCGTAACTATGCCGTTACTGCTGGCCAGTAACGATGCCCTTGGCAAACGCATGGCCGAAAGCTTTATTCAAGCATGGAAAAAGAAGAGCGATAACCCTGTCGAAGTTCACTACTTCGATGGCGGTGATAAAATGCGCACCACAGTACAAGATGCCCTTGGCGTGCGCGATAGCCAAGAGCGGATCGCCCGTATTAAAGAGCTGTTAGGCAATTCAGTACAAGCCGACTTCCGCTCGCGCCAAGATATTGATGCCATTTATATGATTTCAACGCCACAGGATCTAACCCTGCTCAAGGCCTTTATCGACGTCAACTTTAGCGTTTTCACACAACCTGTGCCTTTATATACCTCAAGCCGCAGCCGAGTTGAAAATGAAAGCACACAAACGGCGCAGGATTTAAATAACCTGACCCTAAGCGACGCACCTTGGCTAATGCAAAACGGCGAAGAAAATCTGATGGTCAACACACTATTTTCGGGCTGGAATAACAGTCAGAAACGTTTGTTTGTTATGGGTTATGATGCAATGGATTTGATCGGCCGTTTGGCGCAAATGCGCTCATTCACAGGTTATCAATTCAATGGTCGCAGTGGTGCTTTATCTGTCAGTCCAGATGGCATAGTCAACCGCCAATTAAGCTGGGGACGTTATGAAAGAGGTAGCTTCCGCCAGTTATGACACTCGGACAGCAGGCAGAATCGCACGCCCAACGTTACCTTGAACAACAAGGCTTAACTTTTGTCGAACGTAATGTCCGCTATCCGTTTGGGGAAATTGATTTAATCATGCGCCATAAAAACCATTGGGTATTTGTCGAAGTGAAGTATCGTTCGGCAAATCAATATGGCGGCGCATTACAGGCCCTAAGCAGCGCGCAGATTTCGCGAATTCGCAAAGCGGCTAGCCACTATTTACAACTCAATAGACTCGATGTGCCCTGTCGTTTCGATGTCATCGCCATGGAAGCTAATCAAATTCATTGGCTGGTCGATGCCTTTTAAGCGCCAATAGTGAAAGAGTGACTACACAAATTATTTTAACGTCTGTGCCTCAACACGCTTGTGGAAATATGGCATGATAGCAACACTTTATCCTGAAAGGATTTATCCATGTTAGAACGCATTAAAGACAGCTTTACTGAATCTATCCAGACAAAAATCGATGCAGCCGAAGCACTGCCAGAATCCATCGCCAAAGCGGCCGAGATGATGGTGCACTGTCTTTTGGGTGGCAATAAAATCCTTGCTTGCGGTAACGGCGGCAGTGCTGGCGATGCGCAACATTTCTCAGCAGAATTGCTAAACCGCTACGAGATTGAACGTCCACCCTTACCGGCCATCGCTCTGTCTACCGATACTTCAACCATCACAGCTATCGCCAACGACTATAGCTATGATGAGATTTTCTCAAAACAGATTTTTGCCTTAGGTCAACCGGGCGACATTCTGCTAGCAATCTCGACCAGTGGCAACTCAGGTAACGTGATTAAAGCCATTGAAGCCGCATTAAGCCGCGACATGACTATCGTAGCGCTAACAGGTAAAGATGGCGGCGCTATGGCTGGCCTACTGAGCGTGAACGATGTGGAAATCCGCGTACCTTCAAATGTCACTGCACGTATCCAAGAAGTGCACTTACTGGTGATCCATTGCCTGTGTGACAATATTGACCGCACCCTCTTCCCACAGGACGAGCAGCAATGAGACACGCTGCCCCGCTGTTAATGGTTTGCTTGCTGCTTCAAGGCTGCGCCGGTGCCGTTATGGTGGGCGCAGTCAGTGGCGCTATGATGGCCAACGACGAACGTACTGTTAAGACTCAGCTTGATGATACCAATACTGATTTTAAGATCACCAGCGCACTGCTAGAGCAAGAAGATCTTAAAAAACAAACGAATATCACGGGTGTATCCGTCAATGGCAATGTACTTATGATAGGCCAAGCCCCTAACTCTACGTTAAGGGATAAAGCCATCAAGGTCGTACAAGATCTTAAGCTCGGCGGCAAAATACATAATCAAATCCGCATTGGCAATCCAACCTCTTTCACCACCCGCAGCAATGACACTTGGGTTACAACCAAAGTGAAGGGCCGCATGCTGAACGAAAAAGATTTGGATGTGACTCGCATTAAAGTCATCACTGAAAATGGTGAAGTCTTCCTGCTGGGGGTTATTCATCGCTCACAAGCAGACTTAGCTGTTGATATCGCCCGTAATACTGCTGGCGTGCGTAAAGTGGTGAAAGTATTTGAGTATGCTAAGTAATTTTGCAGTTTATCTATTTAAAACTTAAGCCTAAGTGGTGAGCCAACTCGCCCACTTAGGCTTAAACCCTCGCTGTTATTTTCCCGTGAGTGTATCCGCTATCTTAGGTGCCGATTTTGATAGGATCGATCCTAACCAAGGTAAAAACAACGAAGGTAATACGATTAAGGCTGCACCGAGCCAACTTAAGTTATCCAACCATTCATCGAACAACAACCAGCCTAAAAAGACAATAAACAACAAGCCTGTGTATTCCGCAATCGCGATATCACTCGCCTGGGCCTTGCGGTAAGCCAACACACAAAACCAGTGATAAACCAATAAAAATGCGTTGCTCAGCAAGGCCACGCCCACCAGCTCCCAACTCAAACCTTCGATGCCCTGAAACGCTGCAATCACTAACGTTGCCGGAATACCCAGCAAGTTATATAGCATTAGCGTTAGCACGGGATGCTCAGTATGGGGTACTTTTTTAAGTGCTAACTGATTCACTGCAAAGGTAAAAGCAGAAAACAGCACAGCAATGCCGTACCAGTTCATTTCACTCGGTCGCAGGATAATCAAGATGCCGACAAAACCTAAGCCAGTACAGATTGTCTGAGCAGCGGTGATCCTCTCGCTCAGGAAGAAATACCCCATCAAAATAATCATTAGCGGTGCGGAGTAAAACAATGAGCTAACTGTCGCGAGCGGTAATGCCATTAAGCCAATAATTAAAAAAAGCGCGCCAACTGAGCCTATGTTGGCACGCCAAAGGTGAACTGAGATATGTGTCGTCATCGGACGCTGCGAATACAGCCACACTGGCAACAACATAAATACTGAAGAGATTTGCCTGACAAGGAGGAAAGTCGAGGCACTCGCATCGTCCGGTAACCACTTGATCGACACATCATAGAAGGCACTGAATAGGTTACCTACTATCAATAAAATCAAACCAATAACTACTGGGCGTTGCATTTTTTAACATCCATAAATCTCAATGGCGGCATGATAATCCTCGCAAAACTTAAGCTGAAATGATGCTTTCTCATGCTAGATGAATTAAATTCATACTAAAGCCTTTAGATATTGAAAATCATGAGAAAGCTCCCGCCATTACGCGCTCTACAAGTATTTGAAGCAGCCGCCAGACAGCAGCATTTTTCTAAGGCCGCCGATGAACTGTGCATCACCCAAAGTGCAGTGTCTCACCAAGTGCGAGTATTAGAAGAGTATTTTGGCGAGCAACTGTTCGACCGTCAGGGGCGTAAACTGCAGTTAACGCCTAAGGGGCACGGACTATTTCTAGAGTTAGAGCGGATATTCAACGAGTTAAGTGACCTTAATTTGAAGATTCGCGACACGCCCAATCAGCAGCTGTGCTTAGCCGTTTATAGCTCCTTCTCGGTGAAATGGTTGATCCCCAGACTCACCGATTTTCGCCGCCAATATCCGAGCGTGAAAATCCGCCTCGAGATGATCACCCAAGATCCTGATCTAAGCACCAGCACCGCGGATATCTTCATCGCAGGCAAACTAAATCAACGTGGCTATTGGCAACAGTTACTGCACAAAGAGCGTTTAATTCCTGTATGCAGCCCCAGTTTTTACCTTAAATGGCGCGACATAAGCCTGAGTAATTTCCAGCAACAAGCCCTGCTGGTGGTTGATGAAGGACCATTAGGGCTCGACTGGCATAAGTGGTCATCGGCGCACCAAATACCACTCGATAACGAACAACAGCATGTTTTTAGTCATATTGTGATGGCGATTGAAGCAGCGATTGCCGGCCAAGGCTTAGCCCTAGCGCCGGACTTTATGGTGGCTGGCGATATCACCACGGGGCGTTTAGTCGCCTTGAATCTTCCCGATGTGCATACCGGATTTGAATTTACCTTCTTTTGTAAGCAGCGCCGTTTATCAGAACCTGCGATTGCCGCTTTCTCATCTTGGCTAAAATCACAGGCTTAGGATGAATTACAGGCACAAAAAAGCCGACGCGAACGTCGGCTTAATTTATCGATCGATTGATTACACTAACAAACCAATCTTCTCATACACTTTCTTCAGGGTCACTTCGGCACGCGCCTGCGCACTCTGTGCACCAGCTTTCATCACTTGGTCTAAGTAAGCACGGTCGGCACGAATCGCGCGGTAACGCTCTTGCAGTGGCTCTAACATGCTCACAACCGCTTCACCTGCTGCACCTTTCAAATGGCCATACATCTTGCCTTCAAACTCGGCTTCTAGGCTCGCAATGCTTTGCCCTGTCACACCCGACATGAGACTCAGCAGGTTAGAAACACCCGGTTTATTATCCACATCAAAACGCACGACTGGCGGCTCATCACTGTCTGTCATGGCTTTTTTCAGCTTCTTCAGCACTGATTTCGGATCTTCTAGCAGGCCGATAACGTTATTACGGTTGTCGTCTGACTTAGACATCTTCTTTAGCGGCTCCTGCAGCGACATGACTTTAGCGCCAAGTTCAGGAATAAACGGCTCAGGAATGGTGAAAGTATCACCATAGGCATTGTTAAAACGAGTAGCGATATCACGCGTTAACTCAAGGTGTTGTTTCTGATCTTGGCCAACGGGGATTTCGTTCGCTTGATAAATCAGAATATCCGCCGCCATCAACACTGGGTAGCCAAATAAACCCACGTTGATGTTGTTAGCGTGCTTTTGTGATTTATCTTTAAACTGAGTCATGCGGCTCAACTCGCCCATTTGGGTATAGCAGTTTAATGCCCAACCCAATTGCGTATGTTGTGGCACCTGTGACTGGATAAACACTGTACTCTTTTTAGGATCGACGCCACAGGCCAAATACAGGGCTAAGGTATCTAAACACGCTTCGCGCAACGCTTTAGGATCTTGGCGCACGGTAATGGCATGCAAATCGACGACACAATACAGGCAGTCGTGGCTATCTTGCATCGCAACCCATTGACGCAATGCACCCATGTAGTTACCTATGGTTAATTCGCCGGACGGCTGTGCACCGCTGAGTACTATGGGTTTGGTCATTACGTCATTGCTCCACTATCTATTATATAAAAAGACTAAAAAATCGACTAAAGAACAGGTAACCCCCATTACTTGGTAGGTTTTACCCAGTTCAGAATCTCACTAAATTGCCCACATACGGCATCTGGGCCACTGAGCCCAATATCTTCACCGTAGTTGTAGCCGTAGGTCAAGCCGATTGACGCTATCCCAGCCGCTTTCGCCGCTAAAATGTCGTTTTTAGAATCGCCGACCATCAATAACTCAGTTTTCTCCAATTGCCACTCATGCAATAAGTGCTGCAGCGGCAAAGGGTCGGGCTTCATCTTCGCTAAGGTATCACCACCTAACACTAAGCTGAAAAAGTCGTTAATCCCAAAGGCTTTGAGTAATGGCATGGTAAAACGATAGGGTTTATTAGTGACAACCGCTAACTTAAAGCCTGCATCAAACAAAGTTTGCAGCACTTGATGCACGTCGCTATACAGCGCACTGTGCTTTTCAAGATTTTCTTGATAATGATGCATAAAAATCGGCATGGCCGTATCAAGCGCGGTCTGCTCAACATCCGTACCCAAAGCATGACTCATAGCACGGCGCATCAACATCTCTGCACCGTTACCGACCCAAGTACGAACTTGCGCCTCAGAGCAGCTCTTCAAACCTAACTCGGCTAAGGCTTCCTGCGTGGCAACGGTTAGGTCAGGCACACTGTCAATCAGCGTGCCATCTAGATCAAACGCAATCGCTTTAATCTTATCCCACATGGCTATGCCCCAACTTTAGCAAGTTCGGCACGCATCTCATCAACAACGGCCTTATAATCGGGCTTGCCGAAAATAGCCGAGCCCGCAACAAACATGTCCGCACCGGCGGCCGCGATTTCTGCGATATTGTCGACCTTAACGCCGCCATCGACTTCTAAACGAATATCAAAACCACTGGCATCAATACGCGCACGCACTTGGCGCAGCTTATCTAAGGTTGATGGAATAAAGGATTGACCACCAAAACCAGGGTTCACTGACATCAATAGGATCACGTCGAGTTTATCCATCACATGGTCAAGATAATGCAGTGGTGTCGCAGGATTAAACACGAGACCCGCCTTGCAACCGCACTCTTTGATGAGCTGAAGAGTGCGATCGACGTGCTCAGAGGCTTCTGGGTGGAAAGTAATAATAGACGCGCCCGCTTTAGCAAAATCAGGCACGATACGGTCAACCGGCTTGACCATCAAATGCACATCAATATCAGCGGTAATCCCATAGTTACGCAGTGCCTGGCACACCATAGGGCCAATCGTTAAGTTAGGAACATAGTGATTATCCATCACATCAAAATGTACTACGTCGGTTCCCGCATCTAACACAGCTTTTACATCGTCACCCAAACGGGCAAAATCGGCAGATAAAATTGATGGAGCAATCAAGAATGGACGCATAAAACACTCGCTGCTATTTGGATAAAAAGTGCCTTATTTTACCCTGAGCCAAGCTAAGCCTCTATAGCTAAAGCCACATTTCTGGCAATTGATCCGCTATGCCTATGTCAGTAAAGCAGCACACTCTGCAGCTATCGCAGTAAATTGGGGCTTAGATTCGGTAAAATAAGCTAATATTTCCGAGCATTTTGGCTGGAATTGATAATTTTTTGTTCATAAACTAAGCGAGTTTGTTATACTCGAGGCGCAGTGCTGGTTCATTCCAAAGGAAGCGTTATGATGGAGCGGTTTAGTCAGTTTTCACACTATGTTAGGTCGGTGACATTTAAGTCATCTATGATGTTGGCATTTACTGCAGTTGTAGTGGCCACGCTAGCTTTTGGCGTTGAAAAACTTACGGAAAATACCGAAACTGCATCTTGCGCTTGTAGCAATGACACTCGTTACAACAATGCACTGCCCAGTAGCCACCCTAATAATCGCTGCGCCGATCAAGCACAAACCTTAAGCTGGAAAACGTGGCTTACAGGTAAAAACCGTTCGAGTCAGTTCCACTTTGTCGATCTACTTGAACTATTACATGGTCATCAAGATAAACCTATGGATGATCTCAAGCCCACTACGTCGCATCTCGCCTATTAATGCTTAGCCGCATTTGGCAAGTATTCCACAGTACCGTTGCCGCCTTTTTCGGGGTACAAACTAGCGAAAATCGTAAAAAAGATTTTCAAACCAGCTCCCCATTGCCCTACATAGTGATGGGCATAGTGTTAGCTGTCATCCTAGTGGCAAGTCTGATGTTTCTCGTAGGACAAGTGCTTAGCTAAACGTTATTTATGTTGAAACTAGTCGTCTTTTGGATCGTAGTTTTCATCATATAACGCCATCAACTCATCCACTTTGTTACGACCACTGCCATTTTGACTAATGTTGCGTTGCACTTGAATTTTCGCTAAATGCGCACCGCGATATAACTCGCGAGTTAATGGAATATCGTGATTACTAATCAATACCGGAATACCACGCTCTAACGCGGTATGGCGCGAATGACGAGCCAGCAGTGCTTGATCGTCTAAACTAAAACCTGCACCAACATATGTCGTGAAACTGGATGTAGTAGATAACGGTGCGTAAGGTGGATCGCAATAGATAACATCGCCACTGCGTGTCTGCTCAAAGGCTTTTTCGTAACCAATGCATTTAAACTCAGCACGTTGCGCTTTTTCAGAAAAAGCCCAGATTTCCTTTTCGGGGAAATAAGGTTTTTTATAGGAGCCAAAGGGCACATTGAAGCCACCCTTACGGTTATAACGGCATAAGCCATTAAAACCATGGCGATTTAAATAAAGAAAATACACAGAACGCTGGAAAGGGTCGCGACATTTATTAAAGTCGGTCCGCACCTGATAGTAAGCTTCCTTTTGATTCATCTCGTCGACAAACAATGCTTTAGCGGCGGCAATGTATGCTTCTGGTTGATGCTTCACTATCTGATATAACTCGATCAAGTCCTGATTAATGTCACAGAGCAGGTAGCTAGGATAATCCGTATTCAAGAAAACGGATCCGGCACCCACAAACGGCTCGACCAAACGGTCTCCTGCGGGTAAATAACTGGCTAAATCATCCACCAATTTAAATTTACCGCCAGCCCACTTAAGGAAGGCTCTGTGTTTTTTTATCATTTAACTTGATGAATGCCGACAAAAATAAAGGCCATGATTGTACTCTGTTTATTCTGAAATTTCACGATTTGAGAGACTTTCTTCTACTTGATAATCTTTCAAATCGGCCCATTTTCTAACCCAAGGTTGCTCAAAACGATACTCCTTAACCAATTGCGCCGCCGCATTCGAAGCCAATTTGCTACTGCTGTAGTGACCAACGAGGACAACCCATCGCTGTTTATACTTTGCGACTCGAACGCCCTCGACATTCTCAAGACTCTTTAATGTCGAACGCAAGGTCTCTAACTGAGCAACACTCGCTATTTGTACGGTATAACCTTTGAGTGGCTTTTGCGGTTCCAAAACTGTTTTATCAACCTTTGCCGCCTCTGGCGCTGGAGACTGAACATCTACCGTTTTAGCTTGAGGCTCATCATCACCAAAAGACTTGCTACTCACTTCACCAACACTCACTAAGGCTGCATCATCAGGCTCTGGATGTGGTGCCTCACCATGGAATTCACTTAATGGATCGACAGCCTGTTCTGTTTTGGCTTTGGATGTATCTAGTTCGTTAACTTTCACGGTTACGGCGGCAAACTTTAATTGTTCAGCGCGCAGAGCAAAATAGGGTGCTAAGATTTTTTGCCCATAGGACAAGAAAGCGGGTGAATCTATCGCAGGAAAAGTCGCAGTCTCTAGGGCTTGCTCTTCAGAAAATGGTTGAGTAACACCAAGCCAAATACCTAGCACTAACAACATGCTCACAGCTGTCACCATCACAGCTTTATATTTCATCCAAGAAGATGTTTTCTCTTGCGGGCTATGCAAGGCTTTATCTAACAGATTGACCACTTCTTGCGGCGTACCCGTTTGCTTCTCAAGCTGACTGCGTACGATTTCCCTTGGCGTAAAAGGGTTTTGATCGCTGTATCTCAGCAATGTTTGATACAAAGCTTCACGCTCTGGCATGGTTAACGGCTCAATACTGATAGGCAATATTTGCCGCCGCAATTGCTCGGGTAATTGTGGCAATAGGTCCGCTAAGAATGCCGGTGGAACCGTGAGCGTGACGGCAATATTCTTACCCGCACACTGGATCTGATTGAGAATAATACACTCAGCCCATAGCGCCTTAGGTAATAAATGCGCATCATCGATAATAATATGTAAAGGTTTAGTTTGCGTGCTCGCAAGCCGCAACAGGGTATCGGCGAGGGGAATGTCGTCGTCAAAAATAGGGGATGAAATTAGCTGGACTAGAATTTTGCGGCGTATCTCAGCGTTATCGGCATGCATAGGACAAATCACAAATGCCGCATTTGACTCGTCAAAATCGGTCGCTAATCCGGTAACTAAGGTCGTTTTTCCTGAACCGCTGACACCAGAAAGCACCAGCAGCTGATCGCTATAACTGGCAACATGATGCATTCTTTGTATGAGGGCTTCCTGAGAAGGAAGCAAGACAGAACCCTGAAACGTCACTCGCCCACCACACAGTTTTTATGCGCAGCGAATAACCTGTTCAAGGGTAGATTCTGTGACTTGACTAAACACATCCGCGCGGCCTATTGCCGTTGGGAGCACCAGTCGAATCTGACCGCCTAAAACTTTTTTATCGCGTCGCATATGTTGAATGAAACTATCGAAATCCATAGATTCCGGCGCACTCACTGGAAGATCAAAAGCTTGTAGTAACTGTATGATACGACAAACGATTGACTCATCGATAAGCCCCAGTGCCTTAGCTGTTTTAGCAGCAAGGACTGTGCCAGCTGACACTGCTTCACCATGTAGCCAATTACCGTAGCCCATTTCGGCTTCAATCGCGTGACCAAAGGTATGACCCAGATTCAACAAAGCACGCACGCCCCGCTCAGTTTCATCTTGGCTAACAACATCGGCTTTAATCTCACAGCAACGAGAGATAGCATAAACTAATGCTTCGGCATCTAAGGTTTTTAGCGCCGTTACATTATCTTCAAGCCATTGAAAAAAATCAGCATCCCACATGATGCCATACTTGATGACTTCCGCCATTCCCGCCGCAAACTCGCGCGCTGGAAGCGTATGTAAACATAAAGTATCGATAAGCACGATTTGTGGCTGATAAAAGGCCCCAATCATGTTTTTACCAAGAGGATGGTTAACAGCCGTTTTACCGCCGACGGAAGAATCCACCTGCGACAATAAAGTTGTCGGAATTTGAATAAAATCGATCCCACGTTGATAACATGCCGCGGCAAAGCCCGTCATATCACCAATCACGCCGCCACCCAAAGCCACCAGCACAGAATCTCGACCATAGTTTTGCTGCAGCAGTGCAGTAAAAATAGTATCTAGATGTGCTAAGTCTTTGAATTGTTCGCCATCGGGAAGGATAACACTCTCTACCTCACCAAACGAAGCCATCGTCTCTTGTATCTGTTTAAGATACAAAGGCGCGACAGTTTCATTGGTGACGATAAGAATACGTTTTTTAAGCAGGTAGCGAGACAAGGTCTCGCCATCACTCATCAAATTCTGGCCAATGTAAATGGGATAACTACGTACACCTAAATCAACCTGAATTTGCTTCATAAATTCTGCCTAAAAACCTAATTGCTCAATGATCTGATTTGCGACGATCTTTGCGCTTTGATCATCGGTTTTGACAATCACATCGGCAATTTCTTCGTACAATGGATTACGGATCTCTGCAAGATTCTCCAACACTTCTCGAGGATCATCCACTTGCAATAATGGGCGTCGCTTGTCTCTTTGAGTACGAGCAACCTGTTTGTCGATAGTGGTTTCCAGGTAAACCACAATGCCACGAGCAGACAGATGATTACGGATATCTTTGCTTTGTACTGAACCACCACCGGTGGCAAGGACGATACCTTGTTTCTCAGACAAATCAGCAATAACCTGGGCTTCACGACGACGGAAGCCTTCTTCACCTTCGACGTCAAACACCCAAGCAATATCAGCGCCTGTGCGTTGTTCAATCTCTTGATCCGAATCGTGGAATTCTAAATGCAGCATTTGCGCCAGATGGCGACCAATTGTGCTTTTACCTGCGCCCATAGGGCCTACCAGAAAAATATTACGTTTTTCAGCCATTTCTTGTACGTCTGAATCTTATTGAAAAGTATGCCTATATCGACTCAACATCAAGCCGACCTATATGTTACCTTGCTCTTATGAGACTTGACCGAGGATTATCTCAGCTTAGGGTCTACTATGGCAAGCCATGTGCGCTATTTATGCAAAGAATTGTATTCCAGTAATAATAAAGCCAGCAATCACTGCTGGCTTTAGTCGATACATAGCAAGTGCTTAGATCTTCTCACCGACTATTTTGGGGGTTACGAAAATAAGTAGCTCTTGACGCTCATTTTTGTCTGTTGTGTTCCTAAACAGGAAACCGACTAAGGGAATGTCACCGAGAATAGGGACTTTACTCACACGGCTGATCAAGTTTTGCTGATAAATACCACCAAGGACTATGGTTTCACCGTTATCAACTAGCACTTGAGTGCCAATACGTTGAGTATCGATGGCGACAGCGGGACCCGTTGGTGTGTCAACCGTCTTGCCCTGAGAGTCTTGGGTGATTTCCAAATCTAAAATAACGCGGTTATCTGGTGTAATTTGTGGTGTAACTCGCAAGGACAACACGGCTTTCTTAAAAGTGACCGAGGTTGCACCGCTTGAAGTCGACTGCACATAAGGTATCTCCACACCCTGCTCAATATAAGCCGCCTTTTGGTTAGAGGTAGTAATACGAGGGCTGGCGATAATTTCACCTTTATTTTCTTGCTCTAACGCACTCAATTCCAAATCAAGAATAGTACCATCTGCCAACTTAGCAACGTGGAATGCGATACTTGTTGGATTGGTCACTGCCGCAGGCAAATTAACGTTCAAACGTTGGTCAGGAGTTGGAATGATGCCGTTGGCAATACTCTGAGCACCTTCTAATGTACCTGAGGTTCCCTTACTGCCCTGCTGATCCGTTACGCCCCAACGTATGCCTAAGTCTTCAGAGACATCATCTTTGACCGTTACCATACGTGACTCGATCAGTACTTGACGAATAGGGATATCGAGTACTTCGACTAAACGATGGATGTTCTCAATCGTTTCTGCCGTATCTTTCACAAGTACAGTGTTGGTACGTTCATCGACCGCGACTGAACCGCGTGGCGAGAGTAAACTAGAATCTGCGCTTTTAAGCAGCTCAGCAATATCGATCGCTTTGGCATAGTTAATTTGCAAGTACTCAGAATACAAAGGTGCTAACTCTTTAACTTCTTGCCTATTTTTGAGATTTTGGCTTTCACGAATAGCCAACTCTTCGCTCGGTGCCACCATTAAGATGTTGCCTTCGATACGTTTATCTAGGCCTTTGGTTTGTAGAATCAAATCTAATGCTTGGTCCCAGGGCACATCATCCAATCTCAAGGTGATGTTGCCTTCGACAGTATCACTCGTGACTAAGTTAAAATTGTTATAGTCAGCAATGATCTGCAAAACAGTACGTACAGGGATATTTTGAAAGTTAAGCGACAAAGTACGGCCATTGTATTTTTTAACATCTTTCTTGGCGGCAACTCTCTCAACTTTATTCATAGAGAGTCTAAAGAGATTATCCTCTTGCTTATAACTGAACTCATATTCCCCAGCAATATCAACTAAAATGCGCGTTGTTAGATCTTCTTTAAATGTCTCGAAGCTTTTTACTGGCGTTGAAAAATCTTTCACATCCATAACATAAAGCAGATCACTATTAATATCAGTGTTATATAACTTAACTTCGAGTTTAGCGCCCACTTGCTCAACGTTAACGGCAACAGAGCGGTTATTCAAATAGACCAATAACTCACCGCCACCATTTTCATTACGACGAAAATCGATATTTTTAATGCTATTAACGAAGGGATTTTCTGCCTGAGTCTGAGCGCCTGCAACCTCATCATTAATAGTGAGTCGATATGAGTTACCCATGACTGAACCTTGGTAAGGTTTCACTTTGGACATACCTAAGGTGACTTTAAGACGAGTATCTTGCTGCTCAGTCATCATGTCAGTTACACCGACTTGATTAATGGGTAAGCGATCCTTAGATAAACCAGAAATACTATTATCAAAGGTTAATACGAGCTCTGCAGGCGAGGCATTAGAGTCAATAACTGGCGGTGTTACCGCTTCTTCAAATACCAACTCTAGCTCTAACTGATGGTCAACCAAGGCATGGTACTTAACATCCATTAATCGGTTTGCAGCATAACTCGATGGCAAAATTCCAAATACCAATGCGATCCCAATAACAGACTTGATTAAGCCTGAAGAAATTAACGGGACTTTTATCGCGGCAGAAGATTTCATTATTCCCTCATCCTTCGCTCGTTATTCTCCAGAAAGTTCTAAATTGCTCGTCCTTTCGGACCAACAACCTGAACCATCTGGAATTAATTCTACTACTTCGACATTTTGTGAAGTAACTTTAGAAATGCGTCCATTAAACAGACCTAAATACTCACCAACGCCCATCCGATAAACACTGCCGTCATTTGTTTCAACTAACGCCCAAGTTGTATCGGCTTCACTTAAGGTGCCACGCATTTTTAAATTATCTAAAGGATAAGTTTCTAATCGTCCTTTTCGACGCTTTAAGTCCGGTTGTAAACAATCTTTGCTGGTATCAACAACTTCTTCCGTTAACTCACGCGAAGGTGGTACAAAAGGGCTACGCATTAATTCGGCTTGATAGGCAAAGTGCTCAAATCTTGGCGGCTCTTTCAAGGGCGGGATATGAGCAACGTGTTGCGCTTTGGTTGTAGTAACAAATAGCTCTAAATCACTACGATCGCCAACACAACCCATTAAAAAAAGACTCAAGGCTAACAAAGGTAAGAATTTCATTATTTCTTCCCCTTATTAGCAGGTTTTTCAGGCGGTAATTCAGCCCCTTCTTTAAAGCGGTATGTCTTGGCTAAGATATCCATTGCTAAGTTGCCGGCTTCATCTCGCTTAATGGTGAAATCATGGAGGCTAACGATACGCGGCAGCTTAGCGACACCACTCACCATACTACCTAGCTGATGGTAATCTCCCGTCACAGACATTTTAATTGGAAACTCAATATAGAAATCCCGCTGAATTTCGGCCTCCCAATTCAAACTATTAATTTTGAGTCCTGCATCCGTAGCCACAAAAGTTAAATCGTCTAGCAAACCTGGCATTTCATTTTCAGATGGCAGCATCTTCAGTAACTCTGCAAACTGTACTTCCATCGTCGCTAGCTGATCTCGGTAGAGTTTTAAATTTGCCGCAAGTTGATACTTATTCTTGAAATCATCTCTGAGCTGCACTTCTTTATCTTGCTCTGCGGTATAAATATCTACCGAATCGGAGACGACCAAGAAATATCCCGCAGCAAAAACACAAAGTGCTAAAAGGATCGCGAAAAAGGTTTTAACTTGATTTGGCCAACCACCAATATTTTCAAAGTCGATATCATTAAATTGACTTAGATCGAGTTTCATTTACTCGCTCCTTTTGTCATTTTCTCAGGCTCGTCTACACTCGCGCCTTTAATAGTGACTCTCAAACTAAAACGCTGTAATTGCCGTAACTCTTCATTTTGGGTCACGATCGACTGCATATTAGGATCGGTTAACCATTCGGAAGTTTTCACTTTTCGCATCATGTTGGCGACGTTATTGTTCGATTCACTACGCCCTTCAATCAGCAACAAACTGCCCTTTTTCTCTAGGCTAGACAGATATATTCCTGGAGGTACAATTCGAACAAGCTCATCTAACACGTGAGTAGGCAAATTACGGGATTGCTGTAGATTAAGAATAATTTCTGTACGCCGCTCAATGTCTTTCTTACGTTCAGTAATTTTCTTGATCTCAGAAATTTGCGTTTCAAGCAGACTGATTTCCGATTGCAAATAAGCGTTACGTGCTTTTTGCTCATCGGTCATAACATCTAATAAAGATACTGCGACATAGACTAAAATCGCCGACGCTAAAAATACTGCCGCTAAAATACCAATATAGTCGCGCTTTTGTTTTTCTCTCGCCTCTTCTCGCCAAGGGAGTAGGTTTATGTTCGCCATTGACCGTAACTCCTCAATGCTAAGCCACAAGCAACCATATATTTGCTGATTGTAGGTTGCAGCGCACTTTTAACCGACTCATCGGCATGCAAACACCCTTGAAAAGGATCGGCGATAATAGTGTGAACACCCAATTCATTCGTCAGTAAATTAGCCATACCTTCTAATTTAGATGTCCCACCGCATAATACGAGATAATCGACTTTATCTTTACCGCTGGAAGTGCAATAAATCTGCAGCGTACGTTTTATTTGTTGTAATAGCTGAGTTTGAAAAGGTGACAAAACTTCAAACATATAATTTCGTGGTAAGTCGCCTTCAATCTTTGCTTTCTCAGCTTGATCATAAGACATGCCATAGAAGGATAATATTGACTGAGTAAATTGCTCACCACCGAAAGCTTGCTCACGAATAAAAGTCGTCTCACCCGATTCAACCACAGAGAAAGTCGTCATATTCGCGCCGATATCAACCATAGCGACGGCTTTATGTTTCGCTCCTTCTGGAAGCTGGGCCATAATTAGCTCGGCAGCTCGACCTAGAGCGTAACCTTCAACATCCACCACTTTAGCCTCAAGTTCAACGCTATCCAGCGCATCGACTCTGACATCAATATTATCAGTGCGGCATGCGCTCAACAGCACATCAACTTTAGTAGGATCGGTACTGTTTACGTTTAGCGTTTCAAAATCTATGCTAACTTCATCGAGTGAATACGGAATAAGGTTATCGGCTTCAATTTCTATCTGTGCCTCCATTTCTTCCTCACTAAGGGAGGCATCCATGTAGATCACTTTCGTCATCACAGCAGAACCCGAAACAGAAACAGCGGCATATTTAACGGATTTAGGCAGGCTACGTTTTATTTGCTTAAGGCATTCAACAACGGCATCAGCATCACGAATATCATGATCGTTAACGGCCCCCTTCTTAATGGGTACCGCGGCATGACTCAATATTTTGTATCCGTCAGCAGTCTTACTCAACAAAATGGCCTTAACTTCATGGGAACCGATATCGATTCCCACCATCTGCGGAGCCTGACGCTTCCATAAATTTGAAAGCATATCCATTGTCACTTTTTTATTTATATTTCAGTAAAAGAGATTAGCACAAAATCAACTTGTTATACTTACTTGTATCGAATGTTTCATCATTTTACAAATGCTATTTTGTGAGTCTCACGTTTTTACTTCACCAAGACGTGTGCGCCTTATATACTGTCGCACTTAACAGAACATTAGGATAAATTTTGGTGAAGTGGTTAAAACGTATTGTTATAGCACTATTCAGTCTAGCCCTTTTGGGCGTAGGCGCCATTGTGGCAGCATACTTTTATGTTTTGCCGGATTTACCGGATGTTTCAACACTAAAAAATGTGCAACTTCAAACACCTTTACGTATTTACAGTAGTGACGGCAAACTTATTTCTCAATTCGGTGAGAAACGTCGCATTCCACTAACGTTAGACGAAGTGCCAAAACCTCTGCTACAGGCGTTTATCGCAACCGAAGATGCCCGCTTTTATGAACATGGTGGTATAGACCCTGTTGGCGTGCTTCGCGCCGCATTAGTGATGTTGACCACTGGTGAGAAAAAGCAAGGTGCGAGTACGATTACCATGCAGGTCGCACGTAACTTCTTCTTAACCCGCGATAAGACTATTATTCGTAAAGTGAAGGAGATTTTTATCTCCTATCATATTGAAGAGTTGCTCACCAAAGATGAAATTTTAGAGCTCTACGTAAACCGTATTTACTTAGGCCAACGGGCCTACGGTGTTGGGGCTGCTGCGCAAGTGTATTTCGGTAAAAACGTGCAGGAGCTCAGCTTATCTGAACTGGCCGTTATTGCAGGCCTACCCAAGGCGCCCTCTACACTCAATCCAATCACGTCACCTTCGCGTGCATTAGCTCGCCGTAATGTCGTCCTCATGCGGATGAATGAAGTCGGCTACATCAGCCAAACCGAATACCAAGCAGCACTACAAGAACCATTGGTGGCCAGATATCATGGCGCTGAAATTGATCTCTATGCCCCTTATATTTCTGAAATGGCTCGGGATTACATGGTACAGAAGTACGGTGAAGAAGAAGCCTATACCAATGGCTACAACGTCTATACGACTATCTCATCGGATCTACAACTTAAAGCTCAACAGGCACTGCGTAATAACGTCTATGCCTATGATGAACGCCATGGCTACCGAGGTCCTGCTGCCGTGTTGTGGACGGACGAAAAACCTGAACCTGCTCAAATCAAAACTGAACTAGCCAAGATTGCTTCAGTACAAGAATTGCAACCCGCCGCAGTCATCAGCATTGCAGATCAGCAAGCCAGCATAATGACCGCCAAAGGCGAAACTAAAGTCATTACTTGGGATGGATTGAAGTGGGCACGTAAATTTATTACTGATAAGCGTCAAGGCAGTGTACCGAAATCAGCTTCTGACATACTCAAGGTCGGCGAGCGTATTTGGTTCCGTGATAACGGCCAATATTTGCAACTATCGCAAGTACCAGAAGTCGCCAGCGCAACAGTATCACTCGACCCCAAAAATGGTGCTATTCGCACTTTAGTTGGTGGTTATAGCTTTAGCCAAAGCCAATACAACCGAGTGACTCAAGCGAAACGTCAATTAGGTTCGAATATTAAACCTTTCATCTATGCCGCAGCATTAGAGAAAGGCTTTACCTTAGCGACCCTCATAGACAATGCGCCAATTAATAAACCCGATATCAGCCAAGGCACTGCATGGCGCCCTAAAAACTCACCCGATATCTATGGCGGCCCCACTCGTTTACGTGTGGGTTTAGCGCAATCTATTAACGTTATGTCTGTGCGTGCAATGCGTCATGTCGGACTCGACGAAACCATTGCTCAACTCGTTGAATTTGGTTTTGATCCTAACGACTTACCTCGCAACGAATCGATTGCATTAGGTTCGTCTTCAGTCACGCCATTGCAAGTAGTTACTGCATTTAACGTATTTGCTAACGGCGGTTTCTTACTCGAACCTTTCTATATTGATCGCGTAGAAGATGCTTACGGCAATGTTATCGAAAAAGCGAACCCTACATTGGCCTGTAAGCCTAGCCAAAGTCTTAACCAACCAGTTACACCGAGCGATTCTATGGCGTTCAGCGTAAGTGGAGACTCTAGTGCTGAGCGTAGTGCACCTGTTGCGCAGTGTTTCGATCAAACCGGTCGCTACGCTCCGCAAATTATTTCAGAGCAAACGGCATTCCTCATTACCGAAGCACTGAAGAGCGTGATCTGGGGCGGCGGCGATTGGAGTAAAGGCACGGGTTGGCAAGGTACGGCTTGGCGCGCAGCAAAATTGATTAAGCGCCATGATATTGCAGGTAAAACTGGTACCACAAACGAATCGCGCGACACTTGGTTCAGTGGTTTTAGCCCAGTCATCACTAGCACTTTCTGGGTCGGTTTCGACGATCACGGTCGCCAACTGGGCAGAACCGCATGGAATGCAAACGGCGAAAAAGATCAGATAACTGGCGCCGAAGCGGGTGCGAAAACAGCAGGTCCGGGCTGGAACGAGTTTATGAACAGTGTCTTACAAGGCACTCCTGAGACAACCTCGATTCCGCCAGAAGGCATAGTTTCGGTACGCATTGATTTAGCGACGGGTAAACTTACTCGAAAAACCGACTATACCAGTGCGTTCGAATACTTTATTTCAGGTACAGAGCCGAAGGAATACATCAGCGAAACTCAGGATGAAAATAACCTCTTCATCGATGCGCCAACTGACGACTTATTCCAATAAACAAATGCTAAAAAGTCATTACCACTAATTGTGGCCCAATAAAAAACGCGACCTAATGTCGCGTTTTTTATTGGCTTGTATTGTGGATTTGAATAACTCGTTTAACGTGCTTTCTTAGCAGCAATCGCCTGCTGAATTTGTGGCAATGCAGTACCACCGAGCACGTCACGTTTCGCTAAACAAGCTTCAATAGTCAGGTTTGGATAGACATCATCTTCAATGATAGCGGCAAAAGTTTTTAATTCGGCCAAGGAGAAATCCTCGAGCGGAATTTGCTTCGCTATCGCAGCAACCACGACTTCACCCACAACATGGTGCGCCTCACGGAAAGGCATACCTTTAGGCACGAGATAATCAGCAAGCTCAGTAGAATTTGCATAACCTTGCTGTGCGGCTAACAGTGCATTAGGACGATTGACCTTCAAACCTGACAACACTAACGCCGCCATATCGAGGCAAATTGCCCAGCTATCGACCACATCAAACAGGCCTTCTTTATCTTCCTGCATATCTTTGTTGTACGCCAAAGGCAGTGCTTTCATCGTAGTGAGAATGCCCACTAAGCTGCCATAAACCCGACCAGTTTTGCCACGGATAAGCTCTAATGCGTCTGGATTTTTCTTCTGTGGCATCAGGGATGAACCCGAGGTCACTTCATCACTCAGGGAAATAAAATTTGCCTCACCCGAGTTAAAGAAGATCAGATCTTCGGCCATACGGCTCAAGTGCATCATGCTGATCGATGCCGTTGAGCAAAGTTCTACCACGTGGTCTCTGTCTGACACACTGTCTAAACTATTGAGCGTTGGCGAGGCAAAATTAAGCGCAGCAGCCAGTGCATGTCTATCTATTTTATAAGCAGTGCCTGCTAATGCTCCAGAACCTAATGGACAGGTATTCGCGCGAGTTAACGCATCGACTAAACGGCTGATATCCCGCTCAATCATTTCCACATACGCTAAACACCAGTGGCCAAATGTCACAGGTTGCGCGCGCTGCAAGTGAGTATAACCCGGCATTACCGCATCAAATTCACGCTCAGCCAACGCCAGTAATTCAGCATGTAAGCCTTGAAGGCGCGCGAGTAATGCTTTGCCTTCGGATTGACACCAAAGCTTTAAATCGGTGGCAACTTGATCGTTACGGCTACGACCAGTGTGCAATTTCTTACCGAGATCGCCCACTTTGGCAATCAAGGCCGACTCGACGAAACTGTGAATATCTTCGGCGCCCGAGGCAAGAATAATCGCCGGATCGCCCTGCACTTCCACCAGCAAATCATTGAGCGCTTTTTTCAAGTCGCTGCATTCAGTTGCCGAGATAATTCCCACGCTGGCAATCGCATCCGCCCAAGCAATGGAGCCGACCACATCCTGTTCGAACAAGCGATAATCCACGGGTAACGAATCGTTGAATAATTTGAATAGCGCGCTCGTTTCGCCCTGAAATCTTCCACCCCATAAAGCCATGCTAACTCCCCTTACTCACTGCTTATTTGAAATCGACTCATCTGAATCAAAAACTAAATCAAAACCTAAAAACAAAAAAGGGCGCTAGGCGCCCTTTTACACGACCTATTACTTAGACTTTACATCGTTAGCGTTGAGTGCGCGGATGCGGCTCGCCAATGAGTACAGGCGGATAAAGCCTTCGGCATGTTTTTGATCGTACACTTGATCTTCACCAAAGGTGGCAAACGCTTCAGAGTACAAGCTGTTAGGTGAACGTTTCTTCACTGCGCTCGCTTGGCCTTTGTAGAGTTTAACCACAACTTCACCGTTCACTGATTCAGCCAGTGACTCAGATGCTGCCAGCAATGACTTACACAGTGGCGTGAACCAACGGCCGTCATACACTAAATGCGCCATTTGTGCGGCAACTTGCTCACGCCAGTTACGGCTAGTCTTGTCGAGTACAAGCTCTTCAATCGCACGTAGTGCTGCGAACATCACAGTGCCGCCGGGTGTTTCGTAACAGCCACGGGACTTCATGCCGACTAAACGGTTTTCGGTAATGTCGATACGACCCACACCGTGTGGCGCAGCAATGGCGTTTAATGTCATCAGCGCAGCATAAGGCGTTAGGGCTTCACCATTCACTTTAGTAATACGGCCATGTTCTACTTCTAGCGACACATATTCAGGCTTGTTCGGTGCATCTTCAGGATCGGCAGTCAGTGTCCATACGCCTTTGCTTGGCTCGTTCCATGGATCTTCTAACTCACCACCTTCATGGGAAATATGGAAAGCGTTGGCATCACGGCTATAGATTTTAGTCGCTGACGCTGACGTCTTGATGTCACGTTCAGCTAAATAGGCCAGCAGATCTTCACGGCTCTGCATAGTCCATTCACGCCATGGTGCAATCACTTTTAAATCAGGTGCTAATGCGGCGAAGCAACCTTCGAAACGCACTTGGTCGTTACCTTTGCCGGTACAACCGTGACACAGAGCATCGGCGCCCACTTTACGAGCCACTTCAACCTGCGCTTTAGCAATAATAGGACGCGCCATTGACGTACCGAGTAAATAAGTGCCTTCGTAAATCGCACCGCTCGCAATCGTTGGGTAGATATAGTCTTTAACGAATTCTTCTTTTAGATCGACGATATGACATTCAGAAGCACCTGAAGCTAAGGCTTTTTCAGTCAAGCCAACCAGCTCTTCTTCGCCTTGGCCAACGTCGGCGCAGAATGCGATGATTTCACAGTTATCGTAGTTTTCTTTTAACCAAGGAATAATGGCCGAGGTATCTAGACCACCTGAATAGGCTAAAACCACTTTTTTCACGCCAGTATTTTTTATCTCGATAGACATCTTAAATTCCTATGACTCGTTTCTCTCAAGGAGAAAACAGGCTGCTAAACAGGGTTAATTTAACTAAATAAGGTTACCAGTACCGCATTTTGGGCATGCATCCGATTTTCGGCTTGTTGCAGAATTAAGGATCCTGCACCGTCCATCACTTCATCTGTTACTTCTACACCACGGTGGGCGGGCAAACAATGCATAAAGAAGTTAGCGCCCGCTTTCGCCATCAAAGCTTTGTTTACTTGGTATGGTGCAAACTTCGCTTTGATATCCGACAAAGGCGTTGGATCGCCCATTGAAATCCAAGTATCAGTATAAATAGCGTCGTGACCTTCAATCGCATCGATATCTGAGGTCAGCACTATCTTGCCGCCATATCGTTTGGCGAGCTCTTGCACTTCTGCCACTACGTAGCCATCAGGAAAGTGACCCGCTGGGCAGATCACTGTCATGGTGGCACCGAGAATAGCCGCACAGTACATCAGCGAGTTAGTGACATTATTACCATCACCAACATAAGCTAATTTAGCTTTACTGACATCCTCAAACTGCTCTGCCAGAGTTAAAAAGTCAGCTAAGGCTTGGCAAGGATGATAAAGATCCGACAGCGCATTGATCACGGGCACTGAGCCGAACTCGGCTAATTGTTCGATAGTGGTGTGTGAATAGGTTCTCGCCACAATTGCGTCGGCCCAACAGGACAGGTTAGAAGCAAAGTCAGCAACCGATTCCCGCTTTCCCAGTTCACCATTTTGCTGGTCTAGGTATAAACAGTGGCCACCGAGCTTATTAATACCGATATCAAAGCTAACGCGTGTTCTGAGTGAGGGCTTTTCAAATAACATCACCACACTCTTGCCATCCAGCGCATGACGATACTCAGCCGGATTGGCTTTGATCGTTTTTGCCAAGGCAATTAGATCCAGTAACTGCTGCTGGGTTAAGTCTTTTATCGATAGTAAATGCTTCATAACCTACTCCACTTATGGTTGGATTTGTGTTCCTACTGCTTCACCTTTTGCTAATGCGATTAATTGGCTTGCATCACGCCACGAGGCAACTTGTACCGCCTGCCCCATCCACTGTGCTACTTCGAGCGCAGCTTCAACTTTGACCTTCATTCCTTTTTCGATCACACCTTGCTTAACAAGGTCTGCTATCTGCTTGCCATTTAAACTGTGGATGAGCTGGCCTTTACCATCAAGCACCCCAGAAACATCCGACAGTAGCACTAACTTGCCGCCCACTAATTTGGCTAATGCCGTTGCCGCTTGGTCTGCATTGACGTTAAGCATTTGGCCATCGTCCATCATGGCGATGGAGCTACAAATCGGCATCCAACCTTGCTCGAGGATAAACTTAAGATAAGTGCCATCGTTTGGTGTGACTTCGCCCACTAAGCCTAAACGCTCATCTTTAATCTTAGCCGAAACAGTATTGCCATCGGCAAGGCTCATGCCCACACTCACAATGCCAGCCTTAGTCGCTGCGCCTTGAAGAATTTTGTTCGAAGTGCCCGCCAATGCGCCGGCAATAATCGGCATTTGCTCAGGCGGAGTCACACGCAAACCTTCTAACTTGACGGTTTCCATACCGTTTGCTGCTAACTGCTCATCCACCAGACAGCCGCCGCCATGTACCATCAACACTTTCTGACCATTGGCTAACATAGCCGCAGCCGTATCCATCAATCGCGCCATCCCCATTTCACATTGCAGCAGCGCGCCGCCCACTTTAAGCACTAATACTGAGTTGTTTGTAGACATCTTGACGACTCTCTTAAATAAGGATGAACAATTAAAGGTTAAAATGAATCTTTATGCATTGCAGCGCTTGGCTGGCAGCACCTTTCATCAAGTTATCGATGGCACTGGCTACCACTAAGTAACCGCTATTCTCATCAAACTTCCAACCTAAGTGGCAGTTAGGTGTCAGTACCACATCGTCCACTTTAGGGAACTGATTATGCTTCACGGTGACCAATGGCGCCTGGTCATATACGCTATAGGCCGCTGCCACATCGGCAGTCGTAGTGCCTGGTTTTAGCTGCACGGTAATAGTCGCTAAAATGCCACGCTTAAAGTTGCCAAGATGCGGGGTAAATATCACTTCTTGACCAAGCTGAGTGGCGATTTCGGGTTGATGTCTGTGGCCTAATACGCCGTAAGGTGTCAGGCTCACTTCACAAAAACTGGTATGTAACTGCGCTTTACGGCCCGCCCCTGTTACGCCGCTCACGGCATTGATAACCGGATAAGCCGATGTCAGTAAACTCGCTAGCGGTTTTAATGCTGTCAACGATGCAGTCGGGTAACAACCTGGCACGGCAATCATTTTAGTCGCAGCGATTTCTTTAGCATTCCATTCGGCAAGGCCATACACGGCTTTGGCTAAAACTTCAGGATATTCATGCTCAAAGCCATACCACTTCGGATATTGCGCCACATCACTGAAACGATAGGCACCGCTTAAATCGAATACCGCTAACCCTTGGCTATAAAACCAAGCCGCTAAATGCAGGCTCACCGAGTGCTCAGTCGCGAGCACCACAGCATCGGCTTCGGCAACGATTTTTGCCTTAGCTTCATCGGACAATGGCGACAGCGTTAATGCGATATGGCTGTAGCTAGGATACAAATCCGCTAAAGGTTTACCTTTATCTAAACTGTTTTCAGAAACATACAAACCCTGAATCGTCAGATCTGCTTCTGCATGGATTAAAGCGGTCAGTTGCGCGCCTGTGTAACCACTGGCACCAATAATGGCGATATTTTTCATGTTTTTTGTCTTATTAACCGAATCAAAGAAACTTAAAGAGTAGATGAATAGCTTACACGCAACCGCGCATATCTATGATGACAAGACTATCGTCGCAGGAAATCGTAATAGGTTGTTATTTTATTCACTGTCAGGCTAATACTGTGCATCATGATATTCACTCTACAGGTCACAAGAGGTGACTCATCTCAACTGATGGCTAGACTACCACAAAGATCTACTTATGCAATATATGTGAATATATATTTTTAATTTATTTTCATCTTTTAAGCTCAAATTAGGATATCGAAGACACAGTTCCCATTCAGCTAACTCGTTAATAACACAGTTATCCAGGGTCAACATGAGTCAAAATCAGTCCTTTTCATTAACAGCTAAGATACATGTCTGCAAAGCATAAAATGATGCACTTCATATTCACTTGCACTAATCATCAAAAAATATTGCGTGACTTCGCATTTCTATTGAATATTCTTCATCAAATACCGTGATTGGTTGCATATCGGATAAGCCAGTCGTATAAGTTATAAGTTCTGCTGTTGACCATAGCCCCAAGTGATAGGTATTGTGCTAACGGGCTAAATGCACAGCGGAATTTTCATGTTTTTCTATTCGGAGTAACTATGTCAGTAACCATGGCAGACAATATGACAGATATGTATGCGTCATTAAGATCGAACGTGAGTATGTTAGGCCAAATCCTTGGCGATACTATGCGTACCCATCTTGGGGACTCTTTTCTTGAGAAGGTTGAACAGATCCGTAAGCTTGCCAAAGACTCACGCCGAGGCGATCAAGCCGCCAGAGAGCAAATGCTCGAGTTACTGACAGCTTTGCCAGACGAAGAATTAGTCCCTTTTGCAAAAGCTTTTAACCAATTTCTTAACTTAGCTAACTTATCCGAGCAATTTCATACTATCAGTCGTAATTGCGACGAACTTGTCTGCGTGCCAGACCCAGTGGAACAACTCCTAGGCCGCATGCTCAATGGTCGTGTCGACCAAGCTAAAATGCTCGACTGTCTAAAAACACTGGATATCGATCTGGTGCTAACAGCGCACCCCACTGAAATTTCCCGTCGCACCCTGATCCAAAAATACGCCGCCATTGTCGACTGCTTAACAGAGCAAGAAAACGACCAACTATCGGATAGAGAACGTCAACAGATCAATCTGCGCCTGCGCCAATTAATCGCGCAAATATGGCACACCAATGAGATCCGCCGCGAGCGCCCAACTCCAGTAGATGAGGCTCGCTGGGGATTATCCACCATTGAAGAGTCACTCTGGCATGCGGTGCCTGACTTCTTAAGACAACTTAACGATCGAGTGCAGCAACGCACAGGGCAGCAATTACCGATTGATATCGCGCCAGTGCGCTTTTCAAGCTGGATGGGCGGCGATCGCGACGGCAACCCGTTTGTTACCGCAAAAGTCACCCAAGAGGTGCTCGATCGTAACCGCCATGCTGCCGCCAGATTATTCTTAAAAGACATAGTCCTACTGGTCGGTGAACTGTCGATGGAAGAAGCCAATGATGAGTTAAAGGCTTATACCAATAACAGCTGCGAACCTTACCGACACGTGCTGCGATCTATTCGTCAAAGACTGCGTGACACCATAGATTATTTAAATGCGCGCATCGAAGGCCACAATCCTGAAGTCGATAAGTCGAGCCTGATTTGGCAAGAAAGCGATCTCAAAGCGCCGCTAGAAATGCTCTATAAGAGTTTAACCGACTGCGGTATGCGCTTAATCGCCAACGGTTTATTGCTCGACATTCTCCGCCGTCTCGCCTGCTTTGGCATTCATATGCTCAGGCTCGACATTCGCCAAGATGCCAGCCGTCACAGCGATGTGCTCGCCGAGTTAACTCGCTATCTCGGCATGGGTGATTTCAACCATTGGGACGAGACTGAGAAGCAAGCCTTCTTATTACGTGAACTCAGCAACCGTCGTCCACTGATCCCAAGTAACTGGCAACCCTCGGCCGATGTGGCCGAAGTGCTTAATACCTGTCGTTTGATTGCTAAACATCCGGCAAAAGCACTCGGATCCTATGTGATTTCGATGGCGGGTAAACCATCGGATGTCTTAACGGTTTTACTGTTACTCAAAGAAACAGGCTGTTCGCATCCAATGCGCGTGGTGCCACTGTTTGAAACCTTAAGCGACTTAAACAACGCCGCTGCATGTATTACCGATTTGCTCGATATTGACTGGTATCGTGGCTATACCAAGGGCATGCAAGAGGTCATGATTGGCTACTCTGACTCAGCTAAAGATGCCGGTGTTATGGCGGCGGCTTGGGCTCAGTATCACGCCCAAGAGCAGTTAGTGGCAGTCTGTAAACAAGCGGGCGTCAAGCTCACACTATTCCATGGCCGTGGTGGCAGCATTGGTCGCGGGGGTGGTCCTGCACACAAAGCAATCCTATCGCAACCACCAGGTTCGGTAGATGGCCGCATTCGCGTGACTGAGCAGGGCGAGATGATCCGCTTCAAGTTTGGCTTACCAAAACTCGCGGTTCAAAGCTTGGCCCTGTATACCTCGGCCGTATTGGAAGCAACCCTGTTACCACCGCCAGAGCCGAAGCAAGAATGGCGCAATTGCATGCAACGTATCGCAGAAGAATCAGTGGGTGCTTACCGTGGCATAGTGCGTGATGAACCTGATTTTGTGGCTTATTTCCGCGCGGCAACGCCAGAAGTGGAATTAGGAAAACTGCCACTCGGCAGCCGCCCAGCCAAACGTCGTGTCGATGGTGGGATCGAAAGTCTGCGAGCTATTCCGTGGATTTTTGCTTGGTCGCAAAACCGCTTGATGTTACCTGCATGGCTCGGCGCAGGTGAAGCACTACAAGCCGCCAGTGAACGCGGTGAGATGGGCTTACTGCAAGATATGGAGCGGGAATGGCCCTTCTTCAGCACTCGCATTTCAATGCTGGAAATGGTCTACGCCAAGGCGGAACCTAATTTGGCCCGCTACTACGAAACCTGTTTAGTACCTAAGGAATTGCATCACTTAGGCGAAACCTTGCGCCAACGCTTAGATCTGGGCATTAAAGTCGTGCTTGAGCTGACAAAATCGGATAGTTTAATGGCGCATACACCGTGGAATCGCGAATCAGTTAAACTGCGAAATCCGTATATCGATCCATTAAACTTCTTACAAACCGAGCTATTAGCGCGGACACGTAAGGAAACAACCGAAACTCCTGCGTCTGAACATGTACAGTTAGCGCTAATGCTAACCATTGCAGGTGTGGCAGCGGGTATGAGAAACACTGGTTAATGAAAAAACTTTCCCGCACGATTTGCTTGGGACTGACTGTACTGCTTGGCGGCTGCGTCTCGCAGTACAGTATCAGCGAGCATGAAATGGAGCAGTACCTCAGTAAAGAGATCCACTTTGAGGTTAAACAAGGCAATCAATTAGTTGGCGCTGAAGTGCGCATTAACGACATCAGTGTCAAGCTAGGTGTAAAACCTGACACTATGAGCGTAAGTGCCGCAACTCAAGTATCAATTAAGAATCCGATCTTTCCATTGAGCGCCAAACTCACTACGACTTTCGAAGCCAAGCCTTGGTATGACAGCGCAACGCACAGTGTCTATCTGCGCCAACTCGAATTAGTCAAAGTGGAATCAACGCCCAAGGATATTGAAAAAGCGATTAGCAGTGCCACGCCGCAGGTGATGGGTTATCTAAGACAATTCTTAGAAAACCAGCCTGTGTATGTGCTGGATACCAAGGACAGTAACCAAGCACTGATGGCAAAAATGACCGAAAGCATTCAAGTTGCCCCAGGCAAATTAGTGCTTAAGTTCACTAAATAATCTGCCATTTTTGTATCTCTGTAGAAGTTAAAATGCTCCCTCGGGAGCATTTTTGTTGGCGGGCATAAATGGATATATACCCGTATAAGAGTTACTTACTGAATCGCCCAATCGACTGATAATCGACGATCACAGCTTCAGCTAAAAGCTCACGTCTTAGCATATCGTAAGCCACAGCAGCACTTAAACTGCGTACCAGATCCCGTGAACGTCTCGGTAGTTTAATCATCTGACTGTAAACACCGCCGCGAGTTGCTAAAGCGATCGCCACAGTGCCCACAGGTTTCTCATCTGTGCCACCATCGGGCCCCGCGATTCCACTGGTTGCCAGCGCATAATCACTGTCTAAAATTTGCCTTGCCCCCTTAGCCATTTCTTCCACAGTCGCAATAGAGACTGCACCATGATCATCTAAGGTTGAAGGATTAACACCTAACACGCGCACTTTAGATTCATTACTGTAAGTCACTAATCCGTGCTGTAAGTAAGATGAACTGCCGGGGAAATCAACTAACTGGCTAGTGATCATGCCGCCAGTGCAAGACTCGGCAACGCTTAAGGTCAAGCCTGAGTTAAGTAGCTTATAATGAATTTCTTCGGCAAGAGTGGCTTTATCGTCCGCGACAACCGCAGTACCCAGCACCATTTTGATGTGCCCAGCGACGCGAGGTAATACTGCAATCGCCTTCTCGCCACGGGCGAAAATCTTAATCTCAATATGCGGCATAGAAGAGCGGTAACCAATAGTAATGCCTTCTGGCAGCTCTAGCGGTTCTAACTTATCTGCCAAAGCGGACTCACCTTGGCCTATGGTCAATAGTTTCTTTAAGGCGACCTTAGCATCAAGGTTAAACTCTTCGCGAATAAAGGGCACAAACTGCTCTGTAACCATGTGCTTCAGCTCAAAAGGCACACCAGGCGTAAAGAATAACCAAGCGCGGTTAAGCTTAACTCTAAAACCACAAGCGGTTCCCACTGGGTTATCAACCATCACAGCTGACGCTGGCAGCATAGCTTGCTTGAGATTACTTAAAGGCATTTCACGGTTATTACGGGTAAACCACTCCTCTAAACGCTCACGCCACTCCGCATTCTCAACCAATGGTTCGCCCTTCGCCTTCGCCATCGCTAAAGCAGACATATCATCACTCGTCGGCCCGAGACCACCATTAACGAGAATCACATCTGCATGTAAGCTACGTTCTTGGAAAACCGCAATCAGATCCTCGAGGCGATCGCCGACTGTTACTCGACGCTGGATCTCGACACCATGCTCCATCATAGTACTGGCAAACCAAGCGGCGTTGGTATCAACAATCTGTCCCGCCAACACCTCTTCCCCAGTACAAATCATCTCTAACTTCATCTCAGATCCTTATCTACCCCAACAAATTAAATCATAAGGTAAGTAACCGCTTAACTAATAGCAATAGCAAGGCGCGATCTAGAACTCAGATCGCTGTAGCGAAATCGAAGCATTGTCATAATAACTGCTGAAATAAAAGCCAAGCGGCACGAATTATCAATATCGTGGAGCGTGAAAGAAGGTAATTGTAGAGAGAAAATTGAAGAGAAACTAATAAATTGAGGACAAACTAGGCTGAAATTGACAAATTGCAGACGCAAAAAAGCCAGCTTATTCAGCTGGCTTCGTTACATCTCTACGAGATAATTAGGCGCTTGGCGATGACCTACTCTCACATGGGGAGACCCCACACTACCATCGGCGCGTTTGCGTTTCACTTCTGAGTTCGGGATGGGATCAGGTGGTTCCACAAGGCTATTGTC
>Ga0172380_10001912_pt1 | contig 34672 bp, 35 predicted proteins | sample Leawe162metaG_FD_119747 | JGI IMG/M metagenome (GOLD analysis project Ga0172380, IMG submission 119747) | Leachate microbial communities from a municipal landfill in Southern Ontario, Canada - Leachate well 162 metaG | ecosystem: Engineered > Solid waste > Landfill > Unclassified | place...
ATACCTACAATACGCAAAGTTGACCATAGCAAAATTGACAAAGACACAATGCGTCTTCACAATATAAATGTGTTCAAAGAGACAATTTTATACAACTGCGTTAAAAAAGAAAAGGGTATAGTTAATAGTTCGCATCATCAATCAATTGACAGGCTTGGAGAAGGATTAATGATTTCAGCAAAAGCAGATGACGGGATAATTGAAGCTATTGAATATGCTGATAAAAAAGACAATTCATTTCTGATGGGCATTCAGTGGCATCCTGAAAGATTTACAGACTATAACGATGAATTTTCCAAGAACATTTTTTCTCTCTTTGAGGATTCAATGAAATGAAGCATATCTTCCATATTTTTCTATTTATAGTTTTAATACTTGCCTCAGGTTTTACTAATTACATTCCGAGAGAAGACCTGCAAAAACAATTGTACTACTTCAAATCTAACTTAAATAGTTATGAGACAAAAGTTACCGAGTGGAACAGAATAATTACAGAGCTCACCAGCAGGCAAAAGGCAGTAGTAAATCGAATCAAAATACTATCTGAGTTAATTGATAATATAAAATCGAGGGATAACAAAAACGATATATTAAAGCAGGAAGCTCAATTTATATACCGTAACGAGAAGATAGAAAAACTAAAAAATGAATTTAAAAAGAGAATTCTATGGCTTTATAAAAAGGGACCGGATTACCAATATCAGATACTTTTTACAACTGATTCACCTGCAAAATTTTATGCAAGACTTCAGTATCTGAATAAACTTTCTGAAAAACGGACTACTGATTTTGAAAGAATAAAATATGAAGAGTTTACATATGAAGAGAGCAAAAGAATAAAAGGTTACAGAAGATCGGAGATGTTACGATACATAAATGAGAAGAAAGAAGACCAAACATTACTACTGCTTGAAAAATTAAATATTGATGATTCGCTGTCAATGTTGAAATCAAATGTAGATAATCTATTATATAATGCCGAAAAATTGAAGCCCGTAATTACTGAAATTGAATACATTCTCTCAGTGAATCAAGAAGAGAACAAGTACGAGCTTAAAACTAATCCAGATTACAAATCCAATAGTTTTGATTCGCTAAAAGGAGTACTTATTTTTCCCGTCAACAGCACGAATATAGTTAACGATTTTGGTAAATCAATTGATCATAATACCGGAACTATAATTAATAATGAAGGTATTGACGTAAGTATAGCCGAGAATTCTGAAGTCAGATGTGTTGCGGACGGTATTGTAGAGAATATTTTGGATGTTCCACTGTACAGAAAAATGATAATTATCAAACATAGTAACGGATTCAGGACTGTTTACGGTTTAGTGAAAGATATAAGGGTGAATATTAGTGATAAAGTTACTGCCGGCAATATCATAGCTGTAACCTCACAAAATCTTGACGGGCAAGTGTTTCATTTCGAAATAAGGATGGGAATAACCCCTGAAGATCCTAAATACTGGGTTGCAAGAGTAAAACAAGTAATATGAAATTAAATAAGAAGAATCCAACAGTAAGTATAATAATTCCTGTTTATAACCGAAAAAAGTTATTCTTTAGGGCATATGATTCTGTTATGAATCAGTCTTATGATGATTATGAGTTGATAATAGTTGATGATGGAAGCAGTGACAGTTTTCATAAGAAACTATTTGACATTATGAAACATAATTACAGAGTCAAATTCATAAGACACTCGAACAGAGGCACAGCATTAACACTAAATACAGGAATAAGTGCTGCATCAGGTAAGTACATTACATTTCTTGATTCGGATGACGAATACAGCAAGGAGCATATAGCAAAAAGGGCGAGATACATGAACAAAAATAAGAATGTTGATATTATACATTCACCAGCGATTATGATAGGCAAAGAAGAAGATATGTATGTACCTGATGTAAGAAACAGAAAAAGGCTTATACATTTAAATGACTGTGTACTTGGTGCTACGATATTTGGGAAGAAAGAAGCATTTTACAAACTTGACGGTTTCAGGAATGTATTTTCGTATGATTCGGACTTTATAAATAGAGCGGAGAAATTATTAAATGTTACGAGAGTAGATTATATGACATATTTTTATTACAGGGATACGAGTGACAGCGTGCTTACGAAGTTTAAAAAAGAGATGAATGCAAAGTGATGATATAAAATATATGAAAGAGTGCCTAAAACTGGCAGAAAAAGGCAGAGGGAATGTTGAACCGAATCCGATGGTTGGTTGTGTTATTGTAAAAGAAGGGAAGATTGTAGGAAGAGGTTATCACAAGAAGTTTGGATCGCACCATGCAGAAGTAAATGCTGTTAATAATGCTCGGAAAAAAACACAAGATATAAAAGGAAGCACATTATATGTTAATCTGGAACCTTGCTCTCATTTTGGGAAAACACCACCATGTACAGAATTAATAATAAAGAATAAGATTAAGAGAGTTGTTGTTGGAATGAAAGATCCAAATCAGCAAGTTAATGGTAAAGGAATTGCAAAGTTACAAAAAGCTAGTATAGAAGTTAAGACAGGAATATTAAAAGATGAATGTCTAAATCTCAATGAGAGGTTTTCTGTAAATGTGACAAAAAGGCGTCCTTTTGTAACCTTAAAGATAGCTCAAAGTATTGATGGGATAATCGCTCTAAATAATTATAAGTCACAATGGATAACCGATATATATTCAAGACAATTAACTCATTCTATCAGAAGTAATAATGATTGCATATTAATTGGGAAGAATTCTGTGATTCAGGATAATCCTGAGCTAACGGTTAGACTTGTGAAGACCAGCAAAAAACCAGTTAGAATTGTTATAGATAAAGACTTAAAGCTGAGTAATAAATATAAATTGCTTAAAAACAATCCTCCATTAACAATTATCTACCATTCAAGTAATAAAAAGACATTAGATCTTGAGTATCTCAAGTATATGAAATTAAAATCACGTAAAGGACAAATAAAAATAGCGGATATACTTAATAATCTATACTTTCTGGGGTATAACTCGCTGCTTGTTGAAGGAGGAGCCTATGTTTTCTCGCAGTTTGTAAATGAGAATTTATTTGATGAAATATATTTGTTCATTGCTCCGAAGATTATTGGAAACGGGATTTCATCATTCCGGGATTATAAGATTAATAGATTAGCAGATGCTAAAGAAATTGTTTTGAAAGAGATTAAGATACTTGATAAAGATTTATTATTAATTTATAAAAATATTAAATAATGTTTACAGGAATAGTTACAGATACAGGAAGAGTTATTAAAACAACACCGAAGGGTGACAGCATTAGATTTTTGATAGCACCATCTAAGAAAAGTTATTTGAAGGACAGGAGAAAGGGAGACAGTATTGCGATTAACGGCGCCTGCATGACAATAGAGAGCATTAAGAATAGCAGGTTTGAGTTTACAACAGTGAAAGAATCGTTAAGTAAAACTAATCTTGGAGACCTTAAGATAGGCAGTTTTGTAAATCTTGAGAAGCCAATGAAACTAAGCGAAAGTCTGGATGGGCATATAGTTCAAGGACACGTTGATGCAACGGGAACGGTTCATAAAATTAACAGGTTAAAAGACAGCTGGGAATTCTATTTTGAATTTCCTGTGAAGTTTAAGAAGAATATTATTTATGTAGGAAGTATTTCGATTAACGGAATAAGCTTAACAATTGCTGAAATAGTAAAAGAGAAGAAAAAAAGTGTGATTATTAAAGTAGCAATTATTCCTCACACATATTCTGAAACGAATTTCAAATATCTTAAACCAGGAGACAGGATAAATCTGGAGTTTGATATGCTGGGAAAATTTGTTATGCGGATATTAGGCAAGATAAAATAGTATTACAAATATAAGCAAATCGTATATTTCGGAGGAAAGGGTAATCAGATTGATTACTAATTTTAGCGTATGATAAGCGTTTAATGAGCGTTAGATTAGCGTATGGTAAGCGTTTGAGGAGGTTATTTAGGGGCTGTTTTTTGGAGCAATTACTTCATTATATATATCGTGTACACTGATATCATTCATACAACCGAAGGTATGAATCGGGCATGATTTTCTACCGTGGTTTGAGCAGGGACGACATTTCAGACCATTAACTTCGAATACTTTATCAGACTCCCCTACCGGATAAAATCCAAATTCTTTTGTAGTAGAGCCGAACATTGCGATTACTTTTGTGCCAACTGCATTTGCAATATGTAGCAGAGCTGAATCGTTTGTAATCAGCAATGAGCTGTTTTTTATCAATTCTGCTGACTGTAGGATTGAAAGTTTGCCTGCAAAACTGTAAACTTCATTATTTGTAGATTTTTTAATTATATTTTCACATAATTTCATATCTTCCTTTCCACCTATTAATGCAAACTTAAAGTTAATTTTATCCATCATATTCAGGAGTTCTATGAATTTTTCTTCAGGGAATCTTTTTGTAAACCAAACAGAGCCCGGGGCTATACAAATCAATTCACTTTTACTTTTAATTCCAAGTCCGTTGAATATTTTAGTTACTTCACGTTTGTCAACATCTGAAGGGAATAACTCGGGTTTGATGATTTTTGATTCAACTATTCCAAGAGGTTTCAATAAATCGAGAACCCTAGCTATTTCGTGCTTTTGGGTATAAGGGACTTTATCTGTATAAAAATACGAAAGAGAAGAATTATCATACGAAATTCTTTTTTCGGCACCTGATAGTTTTGAAATGATTGATGAGCGTGTATATCTCTGAATAGAAATGACAACATCGTATTTATTATTCTTAACCTCTGAAATAATATTTCTGAAACCTGATAATCCCTTTGCAGATTCATGCTTATCAAAAATAATAACTTTGTTAATGTAAGGATTGCCTATTAGAATTTCGGATGTTTTAGGGATGCACATAAAGTCGATGGAACAATGGGGTTTCTTTTCTTTAAGAACCTGTACAAGAGGCAGTGAAAGTATTACATCGCCGAAAAAGGCGGTTTGTATAATTAGTACTTTCATTGTTTTATGTGTTTAAACCTTCTATGTATCCATAACCACTGTTCGGGATTTTCGCGAATAGCAGCTTCCAGTTTTTTATTAATTCTATTCGTAAGTTTTTGGACATTTTCTTCTGTTGCACCTCCCTGCAAGTCGTCGTATAATATTCTATCAACATCAATAAGATAGTTATATTTTTTCTGTCTGACAGGATACGCGAATATTAATTCCGTATTAAACTTAAGTGCCATTTTTGCAGGACCGGAGAATGTAGCAACATTTTGTCCGAAGAAATTAGAATAGATTGAATAGTCTGGATTTGCAGACTGGTCCATAAGAAAGCAGACTATGCCGTTTTCTTTAACGATACTATATATCTCACGAAGAGAGCTACCAACTTCGATAATTCTGTTACCACCGAGTTCACGGAATACATTGACCTTATTGTTTACAAGATTATTAGTCTGGCTTTTTACAATAATATTCAGCTTGCGGTTGAAAATTTTTCCGTAAGAGAATGCCATTATTTCCCAGTTAGAGATATGTCCGCTAAGGAAGAATACACCTTTTCTTTTGCGCAAAGCTTCGTCAACAAGATGATAATTATTAATTGAAACAAATTTATCGAGGAGTCTTTTCTTCAATCTGGGAATATAAAGAAGTTCAAAGAGAGTAATACCAAGATTGATAAATACTCCTTTTACCACACTGCGTTTCCACTTTTCATCTTTTTCGGGAAAACATAATGAAAGATTGTCCATTGCGACTTTTTTTCGGGACGGAAGTAAATGAATGAATAATAAACCGAAGAGTTTGCCGGTCCTTTGCACAAACTTTAAAGGAAATAACCTTAAGAAGAATGAGATTAACATTAGTAAGGAATATGTCAAAAAGTCTGTCATCAGATTATTTCAGACTATTCTGCAAATAAAGTGGCGGAGTTTGATTTAACGATTGAAGTATTGACGAAATCACCGATTTTATGATTTCGTTTTGGTATGATAACTGATTTATTGCAATCTGTACGACCCATGAAGTAATCATCAGATTTCTTTGATACACATTCTAGAAGAATATCAGCTTTTTTACCGACCATATCCTTATAAATATGAGCTGATATTTTTCTTTGATGATAAATTATTTCATTAAGGCGATTTGTTTTAACTTCATGCGGAATATCATCATCCATTTTGTAAGCTTTAGTGTTTTCTCTTGGAGAATATGCGAATGTATATGCGCTGTCATATCCGACTTCTCTCATAAGGTCAAGAGTCATCTGATGATCTTCTTCTGTTTCGGTAGGAAAACCTGTGATGATATCCGTGGAGAGTCCTATTCCGGGAATAGTTTTCTTAGCATAATTCATAATACTGAGATACTGATCAATGCTATATAGCCTGTTCATAAGCTTAAGAATTCGTTCAGAACCAGACTGGACAGGAAGATGCAAATAATTGCAAATGTTAGTGAACTCTGCCATTGTGTTAATAAGTTTTTCAGAACAATCGTAAGGATGCGATGTTGAATATCTGATTCTCATTTCGGGAACTGCAACAGCAACTGATTTCAGCAGATCGGCAAAATCATTTCCACCATCGTTAAATGAATTTACGTTCTGACCCAATAGAGTAATTTCTTTTATACCTTCATTAAACAGCATTTTTGCTTCATTGATAATGCTTTCCACTTTTCTGCTTCGCTCTCTTCCACGTGTGAAAGGGACGACACAAAAAGTACAGAACTTATCACAGCCGCGCATGATTGATATCCATGCATTAATCCCCTCTTTTCTAACGGGAATAATATCGTCGTAGGTTTCGATTTTAGATAATTTAACAGCTACACCTCTTTCACCTGTTTCGAAAATATTATGGATTAAATGAGGAATCTTTCTATATTCATCGGGACCAACTATGAGGTCAACGCATTTTTCCTTTTCGATTAAATCATAGCGTAGTCTTTCAGCCATACAGCCAAGAATGCCTATGACTTTATATGGGTTCTTTCTTTTATGAGCTGAAAGGTGTTTTAGTCTGTTATAAATTCTTGTTTCAGCATTTTCTCGGATGGAACAAGTATTGAGTAAGATTACATCAGATTTGTTAATGTCTTCAGTTTCGTTATAGCCAAAATCGCTCATAACACTAAGCACGATTTCAGTATCGGAAAAGTTCATTGCACAGCCATAAGTTTCGATATAAACTTTTTTATCGTTATTCTTCTTATTAAAGTTTTTACGCTTAGGCGATGCAATTTTATTGCTTAAAATTAAATCCTCAAACATTTATCTCTTAACTATTTCTTTACAGAAAAACTCTTCGATAACTTCAGCTATTCCATCCGAATCAAGTTTTAAATCCTTATGAAGCTCCTCGGGTTTACCGTGTTCAATGAATCGGTCGGGCAAACCGTGCAGAAGGATATCATTCTTATATCCGTATTGCACAGCAAATTCTGCTACAGCACTTCCGAATCCTCCGAGGATAGAATTATCTTCTACAGTAATTACTTTTTTGAATTTGGCGAATGTATTTTTCAGCAATTCAGAATCAAGCGGTTTCACAAATCTCATATTTATAACTTCAACATCTATACCTTTATCTTTTAATTTATCAGCTGCCAACGAAGCATTATGAACCATGTTCCCGATTGCAAGAACAGCTAAGTCTTTACCTTCTTTGACTACTTCGCCTTCACCAATTTTCATTTGAGTAAATTCAGAAACATCAACACCAAGTGCATTACCTCTCGGATAGCGCATAACTATAGGACCTTTTTTATAAAGAGTAGCAGTATAAAGCATATTTCTCAATTCATTTTCATCTTTAGGTGCCATAATAACCATATTAGGAATCAATCTAAGATATGACAAGTCAAAAGAACCGTGATGAGTCGGACCATCAGCACCGACAAGTCCTCCCCTATCCAGCACAAATACAACATTGAGTTTCTGTGTAGCGACATCATGGATAATCTGATCGAATGCCCTTTGCAAGAAGGTGGAGTAAATAGCAACAACGGGTGTGTATCCTTCAGTTGCAAGACCTGCGGCGAACGTTACACCGTGCTGTTCAGCAATGCCAACATCAAAATACCTTTCGGGAATTTCTTTCTGCAATATGCTTAGACCTGTTCCGTCGGGCATTGCGGCTGTTATACCAATAATCTTCTCATCTTTTCGAGCAAGTTCAACAAGAGCTTCACCGAATATTTTTGTGTAGGCAGGAACTGACGATTTTTTATGTTCAATACCTGTAGTTTTATCGAACGGATTTAAAGCATGAAGTTTCTGGAAATGTTTAGGAGCATAAGAAGGTCCTTTCCCTTTTTCAGTAAACACATGAACAAGTATGGGGCCTGAGAAATTTTTAATTTCCTCAAATGTTTTTACGAGGTTAACTACGTTGTGACCGTTAAGCGGTCCGAAATACCTAAAACCCAGAGCTTCAAATAGCATACCCGGAGTTAAAACACCTTTTAATCCGCCTTCAATTTTTGCTGCGAGAGCACGAAGTCTATCACTATTTTTCTTATCTACTTTACCAGTGAGATTCCAAACCTTGTTTCTTAATTTATTGTAGGACTCATTGAGCATCAATTCATTGAAGTAATTCTGGATTGACCAAACATTCGGAGCAATTGACATTCTATTATCATTAAAGACAACCATCATATCTTTTTTAAGTAAGCCTATGTTATTCATTGCTTCATAAGCCATTCCACCAGTCATTGATCCATCCCCAATAATTGAAACTACTTTAAATTTTTTCTTCTGAAAATCCCTTGCTGTTGCAATACCAAGACCCGCTGACAATGAAGTAGTTGCGTGGCCTGCACCGAATGCATCATATTCGCTTTCAGAACGTTTCAGGAAACCGCTTATGCCGTTTTTCTGGCGGATAGTTTTTAGTGCATCACGACGACCTGTTAATATTTTATGAATATAACCCTGATGTCCGACATCCCAGATAAGCTTATCTTTGGGAGTATCGAAGACATAATGAAGCGCAAGAGTCAGTTCAACAACTCCAAGAGAAGCACCAAGATGACCACCGATTTGGGAAATTGTATCCATGAGATAATCACGAAGTTCATCCGAAAGAACCCTGAGGTCGAGAAGGTTGAGTTTTCTTAGATCGCTGGGATACTCGATATCTTTCAGATATTTTGTGTTATTCAAATCAAATTTTAGTACATCCATTTATTTATCAGGATTAATTTTTTCAATTTTGAGTTCAGCTTCAAACAGCTTATCCCTGCAAATCTTTAACAGTTTAAGCCCCTCCTGATAATTCTCAATAATCGAGTCAAGAGACTTTTGTTCAATATTTTCTTCCAGATCGTTCAGAATCTTTTCGAGTTTACGGAAAGAATATTCAAACGAATCTGTATTTATTTTTTCTTTTGCCATATTGTATATAAAACAAAAATAACATTAATAAAATTAAAATATTATTGAAATAAATGCAGATTTTCATTTCACGGTAGCGTCAACACTGCCATCGTGGAATCTGATATTCACTAAATCTTCGTTTTTCAATTCCTTTTTACCTGATACTATTTTACTATGTTTAGTGACAACAGCAAAGCCGCGTTTCAGAGTGTTATCAGGACTTATATTTTTCAACATCTTTTCTTTGTAGTCTAAATCATTTTTGAAAAACAAAAGCCTATCATTACATAACGAAAATATGAAATCATATTTCTCTTCTAAATCTACCTGGTAATTTTCCACAGTATCAGATATGATTTTATTTAAATCATCGCTTATCTCATCAATCCGCATCTTAACCTCATTCAGAATATCCCTTGGTTTATTAAATGAATAATTAGATTGAATTCTATCAAGACTTTCCTTGTAAAAAACAACTCTGTCATTTACTATTGACTTCAAATCGTAATCATAGTTATTAAGATTCTCTAAAAGTTCACGCTTGTCAGGAAGAATCATCTCAGCGGCTGCGGAAGGGGTCGGTGCCCGCAAGTCAGCAACAAAATCGCATATAGTATAGTCAACTTCATGTCCGACAGCACTAACGACAGGGATATTTGAATGATAAACAGCTCTTGCTACAGATTCTTCGTTAAATGTCCACAGGTCTTCAATAGAGCCACCACCTCTTGCAATAACGATAACATCTAAATCTAATGGATAATCATTTGCCTGCTTAATTGCCCTGCATACACTTTCAACAGAGCCTTTTCCCTGGACCAATGCGGGAAACAAGTAAAGATTAAAATTTGGATATCTCTTTTTAGAAACTTTAATAAAGTCTTCAATTACTGCGCCAGACTCTGAAGTAATAATAGCTACGTTTTGTGGAAAATCCGGAAGTTGTTTTTTCCTTTTCTCATCAAAGAGACCTTCGCTGAGAAGTTTTTCTTTTAGTCTTTCGAAAGCTGCCTGAAGCTCTCCGATACCGATTTCAGTCACGCTATGAACTTCGATAGCATAAGAACCGCGCGGTTCATAAACAGTCACTCTTCCCCTTATAAGAACTTTCATACCGTCTTCAGGTTTAAACTTAAGCTGGTTATAACGAAAATTCCAAAGGTTGCAAGAAATCTGAGACTTATCATCTTTCAGAACAAAATAGGAATGTCCGGAAGGCATAGCTCTTCTGTAACCGGATATTTCACCTATCACGAACACATCATTCAGACGCGTTTCCAGAGTTTGTTTAATAAAGGAAGATAATTCTGATACGGTCAGAGGATGCTCGTCTTCAGTATTTTGAAATAAAGTATTCAATTCATTAATTTACTTAAACGAAAAAACCCCGCTATTGAATCAGCGAGGTTTTGCTCGAAGAGGGGGACTCGAACCCCCAACCCTTCGGTTAACAGCCGAATGCTCCACCATTGAGCTATCTTCGAATCATCAATAAAAATACCTCTATTTTATAAAATAGTCAATGACATAATTATATGTTTTCTGTTAAATTTAACAGAAAAATACAATATGAGAGTGAGAATATTTCGAAGAAAAGTAAGAAACTTTTTCATGTGTTTTTTTCATTACATAAATAATATAACTTGATTATATTAAAAGTTGCAAATAATGAAGCTATATAAGTTAATAATATTATCCCGACCAAAACAATGGCTAAAAAACCTCTTTGTTTTTGCACCGTTACTGTTTGCGGGTCAAATGCTGAATTTTGACTTAGCAGTTAAAAGCCTACTTGCTTTCCTTGCATTTTCATTCACATCCAGCATTGTGTATATAATTAATGATATAGTGGACCGAGAGGCAGACAGAGCCCACAAAAAGAAAAGATTCAGACCTCTTGCAGCCGGAGAAGTAAACGTGTATGAATCGCTAATTTTTGCTCTAATCTTAGCAATAATAGTTGTGCTTATACTTTTAAAGCTAAATCCAATATTTGCAATTGTTATAGGCGTATATGTAACAATGAACTTATTTTATTCTTTAAAGCTTAAGCATGTTGTAATACTTGACGTATTTATAATATCATTAGGATTCATGCTTAGAGTTGAAGGAGGTGCTGCTGCAATAGAGGTACCAATATCAAGCTGGATGATACTTACTACAATTTTCCTATCCCTTTTTCTTGCTATATCGAAAAGGAGAGCTGAACTTACAGGTTCTGAGAATGACAATTTTGAAAACCAAAGAAAAGTACTCAGCCATTACGACGTAGTCTTTACCGACCAGATGAACACGGTAGCAGTTACGGGTACGATAATATGTTATGCTTTGTACACAGTCTCAAGCAAAGCCGTAAGCACTTTCCATACAGAAAATTTAATTTATACAACCCCGTTCGTAATATACGGTTTATTCAGGTATCTTTATCTGCTACACAGGAAGAACCTGGGTGAAAGTCCTGAACTTATAGTCACGAAAGACATATCTTTAATAATTAACATAATACTCTGGTTTACATTTTCGTTTTTAATAATCTACAGAAATAAAATACCCGGATTATAAAACGGAATGAATGCAATCAATAGATTAAAAAATTATTTCTCAAGCAATCCTACACAGTATAAATCCGAAGTAATATTATTGTTCTGTTCACTTGTCTGGGGATTCAGTTTTCCTTCAGTGAAGATTGCATTAAACTACATGTCACCAAATTCCTTCATCTTCTTCAGGTTTTTCCTAACAGTCATTATTTTCTACGCCTTTTACAGAAACAGAATAAAAGAATTTAAAAAGGATGATGTAAGAAAAGGAATAATACTTGGCATATTTCTTTTTTTAGGATTTGTAAGCCAAACAATCGGTTTACAGCATACGACGTCCGCTAACTCTGCATTCATAACGGGTACATACCTTGTACTAATTCCATTTGTTCAGATATTGGTAATAAAAGTTAAGCCGAGGATGGAAAATATGATAGGTGTTGTTATAGTTATGTTTGGGATTTATATACTTTCAGATATAAAGAATGCAGAATTGAATTTCGGCGACATTATAACGATGGTATGTTCAGTAGCATTTGCTTATCACATTGTATATCTTGACAAGTATTCACGCGTTAGTGATGCCCTACCATTGATATGGGGGCAATATCTGGCAATGGCAGTATTAAGTTTATTATCTTTAGTTTTTGTAGAGTATTTATGGTTAGATTCATTTAAAGCAGAGTTCAACTGGTTTCTAGTATTTTCTATTGTGTTCAATGGAGTATTTTCAACATTCATAGCATTATTCTTAGCTATTAAGTTTCAAAAATACACAACACCAATCAGGGCAGGGCTTATTTACAACATGGAACAGGTTTTCGCTGTTATATTCGGTTTCATTTTAATATCTGAGCTACTTTCAGGAAACCAGATAGTCGGAGCGATAATAATTTTGCTTGGATTTATATTTTCTGAATTTTACCAGGGAATAAAGAAAAAGATATTACATGAGGGCAATTAGAATAATAGTGAAAGGTCTGGTGCAAGGTGTGGGATTCAGATATTACTGCTATAAAACTGCGAAAGAATACGGAATTTCAGGTTACGTTAAAAACTTGTATAACGGAGATGTTGAGATTTTAGCTCAAGGTGAAGAGGGACTTCTGAACGATTTTATCAGAAGAGTTAATATCGGACCACCTATGTCAAAAGTAACCACATTACATAAAGAGGAAACAAAGTATGATGATAAAATGAAAACATTTGAAGTTTATTAAAACACTTGTATTTTTTACTTTTAATGAATATTATTGAAGAAAAAAGGAGTTGAGTAAAGAGGTTAGCTACAAGTTATTAACCAATTATAAGTGATGGAAAAGAAAATAAGTTTAATATCAGTTATTGCAGCTGTAGTAATACTGTCCGCTAATTTGACAATTGCTCAACAACAATACACATACGATTTTCTCAACTTGAATGTTGATGCCCGTTCTTCTGCAATGGCGGGGAGTTTTGTTTCGGTTTCAAATGATGTAAACACAATTTTCTACAATCCAGCAGGCCTTGCAACACTCGAGGGCAAACAGGCAAGCGTCGGATTCTTCAAATATTTAATGGATATAAATTCGGGTAACGTTGCTTATTCACAGAAATATAAAGATATCGGTTACTTTGGAGCAGGTATAAGATATATGAATTACGGAAGCTTCGATAAATACGATGAAAACTTCGAGAACCTTGGTACTTTTGGAGCTAATGAGCTTGCGCTTTCACTCGGATATGCAAATAAATACAAGGTAAATTTTCATTACGGAGCAAATGTAAAATTAATATATTCATCAATAGACGAGTATAACTCAATGGCTCTTGCATTAGATCTTGGTGCTATGTATGTTATCCCCGAAGAGAAACTGAACTTTGGGATTAGTGTTCTGAATTTAGGTACACAAGTAAAGAAATATATAAACACAAACGAGAAGCTTCCAGTAGATTTACGATTAGGTATGACTAAGACTCTTGAACATCTTCCTTTGACAGTCAATATCGGATTTTCAAACCTGCTTAATGAGTACGATAAGTTCTTTGAAAGGTTCAAGAATATAGTAGTCGGTGGAGAGTTTACACTTAACGAATATGTTTTGTTAAGAATAGGTTACAACAACCCTCAGAGGCAGAACTTCAAGACAGGGTCTTCGCTTGGTATAAGCGGTTTTTCAGCTGGTGTGGGAATTAGGTTTGGAGAAAGATATAAACTGGACTATGCGTTTAATTCACTCGGGAATGTTGGTGCTGCTCACAGGTTTAATATCGGTTTTGATATATAAATTTTAAACATAACAGAAAACAAAAAACCCTGTCCAGATTGGACAGGGTTTTTTGTTAAAAGAAACTAAAATATAAATCAGAAAAGATTAATCTTAACGCCGTCGTTTTTAATCTTGACGGTTAGTTTTTCAACTTCAATGATAAGTTTATTTAAGTTATTAAAGAACTTATCATCATAAATGAACCTACCGACTCCGCTATTTTGAGTCTGAATATCAGAAACGATTAGGTTTAGGTTTGTAACTAAGGAATCAAATTTAACCGTAAGCGACTGAACGTCCTTAAAAGTGTTCTTTATCTCAGGCGAAGTATCATCAAGAAGAGTATTAACACTCTTCAATGTTTTATCAGCATTTTCCGACAAGTTATTCACATTTTTTCTTGAATCGGAGACGAGTCCGTTTAGACTTCTGGAAGTTATGGCAAGGTTAGACATAGTATTCTTCAAATCTCCCTGCATACGTTTATCACCGACAAGTTCATTTATATTGACGAGAACAAGGTCCAGGTTATCGGCTGTTTTATTAAACTTACCTATAAGTGTCTTAACATCTCCTGCCATATCTGATGCAGTTTTCATCATAGAAGAGATATCAGCACCAGAAACACCAAATAGAGGTTTACTATAATCAATCTGGATAGCATCTTTTCCTGGTCTGATATAAACAGTTTTCCCTGCCATAAGTTCAGGTGAAGCGATTTCAATAGAGTAATCAATTTTAATAATCACATTTTTCTCCAGCTCAAAAGCAACTTTGACCGAATCTCCCTCAAGTTCAATTTGAGAAACTTTACCTTTAACGACACCGTTTACAGAAACAGGATCACCGTAATTTAAGCTTGAAACAGAAGGGAAATAAGCTACCATATCCCGCCTATCCTTACCCATAATAAATCCTTTAGACCAGAATATTGTTGCCGTAACGATTACTATGGCGATAAAAATAAAAACACCAACTTTTATTTCAGAAAACTTCTTGTAAAACATAACGTTATATTATTTTTTGATTGCAAGAATTTTATATTCTATTGTTCCTGCGGGCGCAGTAAATGAAGCCACTTCGCCCACCTTTTTTCCTAATAAGGCTTTTCCAAGAGGAGAAACGATTGATATTTTATCCAGTTCAAAATCAGCCTCATCGGGTGAGACCAAATGGTACGATAATTCTTCTTTACGTTTTAGGTCAAAAACTTTTACTTCTGTAAGCACATAAGCGGTATCATTAGGGATATCTTCATCCTCGATAATTTTTACCCTAGAAAGAAGATTCTCGAGCTTCCCAATTTTCATTTCAAGATGAGACTGAGCTTCTTTTGCTGCATCGTATTCAGCATTTTCAGATAAATCACCATGCGAGCGTGCTTCAGAAATTTTATCCGCAATATCTCTTCTTGCAACCGTTTTTAATTCCCTGAGTTGATTTTCAAGTTCGACGAGTCTTTTTCTTTTAAGATAAACAATTCCCTGTTCCATTAATTAATTCTCTTTTTAGTTTTTTCCAATAAAATTAGATGACCTAATTTATCTCGTTTAGTTTTTAAATATCTTACATTTATATGATTAGCTTTAATTTCAATCGGGACTCGTTCGACTACTTCGAGTCCATATCCGTTCAGACCTATAATCTTTTTCGGATTATTGGTTAGCAGTTTAATTTTCTTGAGTCCAAGGTCGCGCAGAATCTGCGCTCCGATACCGTAGTCTCTGAGGTCAGCCTGAAAACCAAGCTCAACATTTGCTTCGACAGTATCTTTACCTTTTTCCTGAAGATTGTATGCTTTTAATTTATTAACAAGCCCAATACCTCTGCCTTCCTGCCTCATATACAGAACAACACCTTTTCCCACTTTTTCAATCATCTCCATAGACTTGGTCAGTTGTTCGCGGCAGTCGCATCGCATTGAACCGAAAATATCACCAGTCATGCATTCAGAATGAACTCTTACGAGAACAGGTTTACTTGTTTTTATATTACCTTTTACAAGAGCAATATGTTCTTTTCGGTCAACATTGCTTCTGTAAATATGAATGTTAAAGTTACCGAACTTACTCGGAAGCTTTGCATCAACAAGTCTCGATACAAGAATATCTTTTGTGAGACGGTATTTGATAAGGTCTTTTATCGATATTATTTTCAGCTTAAACTTTTCGGCAATCTCAAGAAGTTCAGGAAGACGTGCCATTTCTCCATTTTCCTTCAGGACTTCGCAAAGAACTCCTGCAGGATACTGCCCTGCAAGTTTTGCGAGGTCAACTGCAGCCTCTGTATGCCCTGCCCTTTTTAATACCCCACCCTCTTCTGCTTTGAGAGGGAAAATATGTCCCGGTTTACCGAGTAAAGCAGGTTTTGTTTTTCTTTCAATAAGTGCTTTGATTGTCTTGTGCCTATCGAAAGCTGAAATACCTGTTGTAGTTCCAACCAAATAATCCACACTAACAGTAAAAGCAGTTTCATGGCGTGCAGTATTATCCGCAGTCATCATAGCTATTCCAAGTTCATCCAGTCTTTTCTGCTCCATTGGAACACAGATAAGACCTCTTGCATGACGAACGAGAAAATTTACAAGCTCAGGTGTTGATTTCTCCGCGGAGAAAATCATATCGCCTTCATTCTCACGATCCTCATCATCAACTACAATTATGATATTGCCTTTCTTAAAATCAGTAATTGCAGATTCAATAGAATCCAATTTAATATTCTTCTTATCCATTAAGGATTAAATTTACTTCTTGCCCTGGTCCGTTAATCCAATTATTGTTGCGATACCTGTTTTCTCAAGTTTGACTTTTACGTTATCGTCGATCTTTACGAGAACAAACTTATCGTCAAGGCCTTCGACTACACCATGAATACCGCCGGCTGTAATAATCTTATCGCCTTTTTTAACACCTTCGAGAAGTTTTGTTCTTTCCTTCTGCCTCTTTTGCTGAGGTCTTAAGATAAGGAAATAAAAAACAACTATAATTAAAAGAAATGGGACGATTGTAGAGAGCAAATCTGCTCCGCCCGCCTGCATAAAGATACCTAATAAAATGTTCATTTGTGTTTGTTTGAATTATATTTTAATAAAAATGTTTGTTTAAATTGTATAAACCTGTTTTCGTTTATTGCTGTTCTGATGTCACGCATCAGTTTCAAATAAAATCCTATATTGTGCACCGAAGCAAGCTGTGCTCCGAGTATTTCTTTTGCCATGAATAAATGCCTTATGTATGCAAAGGAAAAATTCATAGAAGTATAAGTAAAACACTCATCATCAATCAGCCTGAAATCATTCGCATACTTTGCATTCTTAATATTAATCTCGCCGTTAGTAGTAAATATTCTTCCGTGTCTTGCATTGCGTGTCGGCATAACACAATCAAACATATCAACTCCGCGTTCAACAGATTCCAGAATATCTACCGGTGTACCAACACCCATAAGGTATCTCGGTTTATTCTGCGGCAAAAAGTCAGTACAATAATCTGTTAGTTCATACATCAAGTCGTTCTTTTCGCCTACTGCGAGTCCGCCTATTGCACAACCGTCAAAATCATTAACCAGAAGTTCTTCAATACTGCGTTTTCTCAAGTCATTAAAAGTACTTCCCTGTACTATACAAAACAGTCTTTGTTTATGGTTGTAAAAAGAAGAAGTATTTTTATAAACTTCAAAACACTTTGTTTCCCAGTTTGTTGTACGTTCAAGAGCTTTTTCTGCCTGCTTATACGCTGCGGGATAAGCAATACATTCATCAAGAGGCATCATAATATCAGAGCCAATTATCCTCTGCGTATTAATTACACTTTCAGGTGAAAAGTAATGCTTAGAGCCATCAATATGAGAATTAAACCTCACGCCGCCTTCATCAACCTTTTTCAGAGAAGACAAACTAAAAACCTGGAAACCACCGCTATCGGTTAGTAAGCTTCTTTTCCAGTTCATGAACTTGTGAAGTCCTCCAGCTTCATGCATAATAACATTACCCGGGCGCAGATAAAGATGATAAGTGTTTCCGAGAATTATACGTGCATCAAGCTCTTCGAGTTCAGAATTCTTAACTGCCTTAACTGTAGCGACTGTACCGACGGGCATAAAGACAGGAGTTTCGATTACCGAGTAATCCGTTGTAATCAATCCTGTTCTGGCTTTAACGCCAGGTTCGCTGCTATGTGAAAGAACGTTAAAGAACTTCATAACTTATCTAATAGGTTTCCATTCTTTGGAAACAGATTTCTTAAAAAGCGTAATCCATATCGAGTTCTTTGCCCAGTCGAAAAGAACATACAAATAACCAAACTTTCTATAACGCCTCGGTGATTCATAAACAATCAAGTCACTGCAGAATCGAATTTTCCCTATCTTATGAAGTTTTGTATAGAGTTCAAAATCTTCTCCTGCTCCAAGTGATTCGTTGTAACCATTAACAGACTCAAATGCTTTTCTTTTGACTATATGACACTCACCTCTTCCCATACCCATAAAAGCAAAATTAAGCAAACGCACATAGTTGTTGTAAATAAAATGAAACAGTTTATCCTGCAGTTTCTCTTCATGAGGAAAAACCTTCACGGGAAAAGCAAGTGCGTTCACTTTTTCATCTTTAAGATATTCGAGAATCTTTTCAAAGAACAGATCAATATCATCAACATAAGTATCAGCGTTAAAAAAAATCAGAACATTACCCGTAGAAGATTTAAAGCCCATATTTCTTCCTTCGGAAATGTTCTGTTTGTAATCTTTATCGTGTTTTACAACCTTATCAACTTTGCCTTCAATAATTGAAAGAGTTTTATCCGTGCTTCCGCCATCGCTAACTATAACCTCAACATCGTACTTCTCTTTTACAGCATCGCTGAACTGCTTTATAGTCTGCTCTATCAGTTTCTCTTCGTTGAGTGCAGGAATAATAACACTGACAGATTTAGACATCAGGATACTTATTTACTCAGCAACGCTTTTAATCCCTTTTTATCGAGTGTTTTAATAGCTTCGGTAGATATTTTCATGGTAACGTAGCGTTTTTCTTCTTCAAGCCAGATTTTTTTCTTTTGCAGATTCGGTAATTGCCTTCTTTTAGTTCTGTTGTTTGCATGAGAAACATTATTACCGGTCATAGGTTTTTTTCCAGTTATTTTACATACTCTTGCCATTTTTGCTCCTATCCTTTATAAGGTTTATAAGACGATTCATAAACTTTCATGTTTCTATCCAGAAATTTTACTGAACCTTTTTCGGTTTTAACTGCTTCAACAAGTCTTACGTTAATAATTCTTGTTTCCTGATTCGTATCAGGATCGATAACGGTTAACTCTTGCTTCCTTGCAAGTTTCGCCGCTTTGTCCGCAAACGATTGTACTTTTGCCATTTTTTATTATTTATTTATTAATTTATTTTCTTTAATTGCTTCTTCAATTTTCTTATTAATCTCAAGACGCGCAACCTGTTCAGCCCTGAAAATCATTTTCTTTATTGCATAAGGAGTTGATTTTCCATGCCCGATAATTGAGACTCCATTAACTCCCAGCAAAGGTGTACCGCCCTGCTCTTCATAATCAAACTTTTTAAAAATGCCTTTTAGAGTACCAGACATCATTCCCATCCATAATTTTTGCAAGAATCCTTTATCAGCATATTCTCTAAACTTAAACCTTAAAAGTTCGAGAACGCTTTCAGCAAGTTTAAGCAAAATATTCCCGGTATAACCATCGCAGATAGCAACATCAACAGTACCCTTTAGTATATCGCTGCCTTCCGCATTTCCAACAAAGTTGATAGGAGCTTTTTCAAGCATCTCATAAGCAGCGAGGGATACCTCATTGCCTTTGCTTTTTTCTTCGCCGACGCTCAGCAAACCTATTTTGGGATTATCCTTTTTGTAAATATACTTAGCAAAAATAGAACCCATTATTGCGTACTCAACGAGGTGGTCAGGTCTGCAATCGACTGTAGCACCTACATCAAACACGAGCGTTGAACCGTTCATTGAAGGGAGTTCTGCGCCAATTGTTGCTCTGCCGATTCCCTGTATCCTTCCGAGCCTCAAAGTTGAATGTGAAAGAACTGCACCCGTATTACCTGCACTAACAAGAGCATCTGCTTCTTTCTCCCGCTGCATTTTTAACGCAACATTCAGAGAGGAATTTGGCTTAGCCTTGAAAACTTCAGCGGGTAAATCATCCATCGTAACATATTCATCAGTATGAACAATCTTAAGATTGCTCAAATTTACATTTTTCTTTCTGAGAACTTCTTTAATCCTATCTTCAGGACCAACGAGTATTACATCTATATTACTGTTCTCGGCAGCAGCTTCAGCAGCACCCAGAACAGGATTATCAGGAGTAAAATCCCCGCCCATAGCATCGACTGCTATACGAATAATTTTAGAGCTCTCCTGTGTCATTAAATTTATTTCTTAGGAAGCACAATACTTTTGCCGTCGTAGAAACCGCAAGCAGGACAAATCTGATGGCTTGGTTTCATTTCATTACAGTTTGAACAGGCTACCAAAGTCGGAGCAGCAGCTTTGTAATGAGTTCTGCGTTTTCTTCCTCTTGTTTTCGAATGTCTTCTTTTTGGATTTGGCATTTTTACTTATTTAATTAATTCTTGTTTAATAATTTATTCCATACAGGATTTAATTCCTGTTTTATTTCAATTCTAAGTATTTCGTTTATATCTTTCTTACAAAAAGAACATATACCGTCAGTCTCTTCCGGAACATGTCTCATGGGCAGAGAAATTAAGATATTTTCCCTTACCACTTGTTTCAGGTCTATATTATTCGTTTCAGGTGAAATAAAAAATATATTATCGTTATCGGTTGATTTAAGTTCTACATCGCTCTTTGAATACTTGAACACTACATCGAATTCTGTGTCGAGAGCAAACTCAAAATCATCCGTGCATCTATCGCAAGGAAAAATCAGAACAGAACTTACCTTAATAATGGCATGAATCTGCATGTCGGATTTATCCAGCGTAACATAAACATTAATACCGTCCTTAGCCTTTAAATCAATGAGTTCCAGGTATTCGACAGTTTCCTTAAACTCATACTTATGTTCACCTTCAGCAAGATTAGAAACAATAATTTTCATCATATCAGCCTCCATAATTTTCTTATACAATTCATTAAGAATAAATAATAAAATGCAAATCAGGATAAGACCTGATTCGCAAAAATTTATTCAGGAATTAAATAATGATTTAAATTATTATTAACCTAAAAGTACTTTATATGCTGCTGCATCCATTAGTCCTTCAAGCTCGACAGCATTCGCAACTTCAATCTTAAACAACCAGCCGGCACCGTAAGGGTCAGAATTGACAGACGAAGCGGCATCGTTGATACCTGAATTTACTTCAGTGATTTTACCTGAAAGCGGGCTGAAGACTTCAGAAACAGTCTTTACTGCTTCGATAGAACAGACAACATCGTTAACAGCAACAGTATCGCCTACTGACTTTGTAAAATCAACAAAAATAATATCTCCAAGTTCACCCTGTGCATAATCCGTAACGCCTACTGCAGCCACATTTCCTTCAACTTTAACATACTCGTGCTTTTTCGTAAACTTCAAACTTTCGGGAATATTCATAAATTAACTGATTTAATAATTATACAAAAAGTTCTAAGTATCTAAAAAACATATTTTTAAACACTTAAAACCCCATAAATTCAAGATTAATAGAACATTGTTACAACTATAAAGATAATAAAAATATGTAGTTTTTACAATTCATTTCTTGAGTACTTTGGGTAACAAGTTCCAGGGTAATATTATAAATAAATAGTGATTAGATCCCCGCCAAATGCGAGCGGGGATGACAAAATTATTTAACATACTAAAATTTATAAAATATACTAATATTCGATGATGAATGTTTTGTTTGGCTTTACGGGTGGAGGCTCCGGTTTAAATAAACTCTTCTTGGGTAAGGACCCTTTTATGTAAATGCCGCCGCATTCTGCCCATTTATGCCAACCACTAACGGTTTCGTGGGATACAATCGCCGGGAAAACAAGAATTGTTTTAAAATCATTGAGGAACGGGAATGAATTTTCAGGAGTATCGAATGTAAAGCGTGATGTACCCAATGCAGAGATTTTAAAATCCTCTACTTTCTCATCGAGATAGATGGCTGCCTTTTTCTGCTCTGACTCAGGGTTTACAGGGTCTATAGCATAAATAACAGATATAAAAGTATATGGCGGCTCAAAATCGTGAGTCTGATTTTTATATAATTTATTGATTTCAGGCTGATGAAATTCGAGAGTGAGTTTATTCTTATCGAGACTGACATTCTTATTCTTATAAGTGAAATTTGATGGTAGAATCCGCGCCTCAGAGCTTATACCCCAGAGTTTTATGTTTTTATGATTGTATTTATAGATTTTAAGGTTGGAATATACGCCGGGTCTTTTTGACAGAATCCACATTTGTTTAAGCAACGGGGATTTATTCAGAAAGTTTGCAAAAGCAGAGACCTTCGTAAATAGACTTTCATTTTCCAGAGCTTTATCTGAAAAAGATTTATTATACGTTTCGTTAAGCTGATAGGCAAGAACCTTCTTATTTTTGATCCTATAAACCATATTCCCTACCTTGCCCGAGGGTTTTCCTAGAAGACCACCTTTCATTTCTGCCATAAGAGTATAATTTTAGTTTGAAAATGGACAAATTTCAATGCACCGATGGATGAAGTACGTACGTTCATCGATGATTCATCTCAAGTTAATTGATTATTTTGTGAATATCAAGTGGAATTTAAGCGGGTCTGAAGCGGACTTTGAGTGGGTTTTAGAAATCTCGTAATTTTAAAGGGTAGTTAACAATAAACTGTAATTGCAATCAAAAACTAACACTTTCTACAAGATTTAAAGAACTATCTACTATATAATGCAATCTACAATAATTTTTTATAAATGTCAAGTAAATTAAATAAATATTATGAAGTCTGCATTGAGACATAATAAGAAACAAAAGGCTTTTTTCTAACTATTTTACTATTATAAGTTTCTTCGTATCAATTATGATATTATCAGCAAACAGTGAATAAATATATATTCCAGATGATAAACCACCTCCGTCGAATTTAACTTCGTAAATACCTGCTGTCTTTTTCTCGCTTGTGATAGTTCTTACTTCTTTTCCTATTATATCGAATACTTTTATCTTTATTTCACTATTTTTATTAATAGAATATCTTATTGTTGTTGATGAATTGAACGGGTTTGGATAGTTCTGATATAACTCAATATCTTTGGGAATTATCGTACTGTTTTCAATAACTGGAATTAATTGCTGAGTTGTTCTTCTGAATATTGCAGGTAAATAAGTGTCAAAAGGTCTTGTTGCTAAGAATGTATAATCTCCAGTCGTATATAAAGCACAGGTATAATACTCCCCGAAATTGAGTCCTTCATTTTTAGTAAACCAATTTCTGCCACCGTCTGTTGATACATATACACCGGAACCAAAATGTGAAATCATTAAATTCTGTTCATCAATAATTGACAATCCGAATAATCCTATATTAGGACTTATTTCAGGTATTCTTCTCCAGCTTAAACCGTTGTTTCGTGATATGTAAACACCCTTATAAGTACCACATAGAACTATTGAATCTTTAGCTTCAAGGGAATAAGCTATTATGCTATCAAGTCCGTTGTGAATTATTGGTTCCCAGTTATTTCCATAATTAATTGATTTATATATCTTAGGCTTTCCGCCAATATCATCAACTCCAATAAAAATAGTATTATTGTTATGTGTAATAGCATCAATTCCTACCGGTAACCCACTAATTGACCTTCTCGGCAATCCGTTATTAATAGAATCCCATGTTTGACCAAAGTTTATAGAACAATAAATCCCTGAAATTGTTCCAGCAAAGATATACTGTTCGTTACAATCAAGATGATAAACCCCTTTCTTATAAATACTATTACTTATATTACTCCAGCTATTTCCGTTATTTGTTGAACGGAACAATCCAGAATCTGTCCCAGCAAATATATTATCTCCTTGAGCTGTTATTGTATATACTCTCTTACTTGATAATCCTAGATTAAGAGAATCCCAAGATAACCCGTTATCTGATGACCGCAAAACACCTTTTAGTTGAGTTGCACAGAAAATATAATTGGAATTTGAAGTGAACTCATTTAACGTGATTAAAGCTTGAAACACTTTTTGCCACTGGGCATAACTGTTTACTGAAATAGTCAAAAATACTAAAAGTGTCAAATATCTCATTGCTTTTTTCATTTATTGACTAGAAGGTGTTATTGATGAATATAAAGAATGATAATAATAGGATACAAAAAGGTGAAGAAATATTTCCATCCCCTCAGAAAAACAAACACTGTAACTCATATTTTTCATAGCTACTTTGTTTAATCCCTCCTAGAATATTTCTTGAAGGGGGTATTTGTTGTATATTTATATTAACTTAATAAATAATATTTTATTAGTCAATATATTATCCGTACCCGCGTATTGCCTCGCATTGAGTTAAAAATAATGTAACCATGAGCGGGGTGAACAAGGGCGATGACTTAAAGCATATAAGAAACTTTTCATGACTTCAGCAAAATATTCACAGTTGATGTAAGTTTTAGGGCTAATTATAAAATCATTTGAGAAGGACCATGCGCTTTACATCCGTAAATTTACCTGTCGAAGATTTGCTGCTGCGGACTTCTATTTTGTAGAAATATATTCCGCTTGACAATCCTTCTCCGTTGAATTCGACACTATAAGTCCCTGAATTAAGATTTTCATTCAAAAGTGTCTGTACCTCGCGACCCATCGCATCATATACTTTCAACACCACATTACTAACAACAGGCAACTGAAAACGTATAACTGACGAAGGGTTAAACGGGTTTGGATAGTTTTGATAGAGTCTATAAATATCCGGAATATTCTCTGAAATACTATGTATCGAAGTTGTTTTTGATACTTTAATTAAAATAGTAGAATCGATTGAAACTCCACCCGGGATAAATAAATTATTGTTTTTATCGAAAAGTAATTTAAGACCTCCATTCGTGCTTGTTGACGAGGGATATGACATACTCCAAATTTTATTACCGGTAGAATCATAAATAACTGTTGTCATATTATATCCACCTGTTACATATACGTTTTTGTTTTTATCTAATGTAATATCATTTGGTGGATAATCTCCCGAATTGAATTTTATCCATAACATATTACCATTATTATCATATTTTATCGTTGCATAAGCTGCTAATGAAAAAGTAATGTTTCCCGTTGTCATGCCTGAAACATATACGTTTCCTGAATTATCCGTAATTATATCTGTCCCGTAATTATTTTGCAAAGAATCATTATTATGAAAAATTCTAACCCATACAGAATCCCCTTGGGGTGTATATTTTATAGTTCCTATTGCATCAGTCGCATAATTTGGTCTTAATCGTACTGTCATTAGTCCAGTGACATATGAATTACCGTATTTATCAACACAAATACTATATGCCAGATCACCGCTGTTTAAAGTGTCATTATATCTTGATACCCATTGAAGAACACCCTCATTGTTATATTTTATATTTATCATATCCCAAAAAGTATTATTTGTTAGAATCTGACCTGCAATATAAATATTATTATTCAAATCAACAGATATTTTATTTGGAAAACCACCAATTGTATCATAATAGATTTTATTCCAAATCAAATTTCCAGAGGAGGAATATTTTAAAGTTAAAAATTCTGTAAAACTTAATCCTCTTTCGCCAATGACTATTACATTTCCATCATAATCTAAGGCTAAATCTTTAGGCCAATCAGGTTTTGTGTCGTTGTATAGTCTTCTCCATTTTTGAGTTCCGCTTGAATCATATTTGTAAATATATAAGAATCCATTACCGTTAGACCAGGATATAAATACATTACCTAAACTATCTGCTGCCATGCAGCCATTACCATCTCCGGTTTTAATTTTATTAGAAAAATCATTTATAAAATATTTATTATTATACTGATTCGGTTGATTTAAATTTTGGTATTCTGGATTGCTTCTTTGTTTATTCAAGTTATTATTCATTGAAATCGCTCTTTGCCAAATCAAATAACCATTATTGCTATATTTTAGTAAAAAATAATTACCTTCATTATCTCCTGTAATATATACGTTACCAGTTGAATCAATAGCACTTGAATGAATTCTACCCGGATATGTCCTTATCCATTCAACTTGATATTGGCCAAAACCATTGACAACCAATAATGAATAATTAATTAATATATATAATAAAATCTTTTTCATTTTCATTTTTTATTCAAGTAATACTAATATATTTGTGTCAATTTTATTCCCATCCACAAATATAGTATAAAAATATACACCTGTTGATAAATTTATTCCCTCGAATTTAATATCAAAAACTATTGAAAAAACAAACCTTTTCGTTGTTAATTTCTATATACAAATATGTAATTAAGGGACAAGCATTGCGTCAAAAATAATATAACGATTGACGCAACCGAGATACAATCAAAATAGTCAAGTTACAATTCGCGTTTAAGGGCTTCGCGTTCGATTTCGAGTTGTTTTATACGGCGTTCAAGATTATCAAGTTCTTCGGGCATAGAATCAATTTCAATTCTTAATTTTGAAGCTGCTTCATCGATAAGGTCAATAGCTTTATCGGGCAAGAATCTGTCAGAAATATATCTATCAGAAAGCTGTGCAGCGGCAACTATAGCTCCATCTGTTATTCTAACGCCGTGATGGATTTCATACTTTTCTTTAAGACCACGAAGAATAGAGACAGTATCTTCAACGCCGGGTTCTGTAACAAGAACGGGCTGAAAGCGGCGTTCGAGAGCAGCATCCTTTTCAATATACTTTCTGTATTCATCAAGTGTAGTTGCACCGATACAACGCAAGTCCCCTCTTGCAAGAGCGGGTTTCAAAAGGTTTGAAGCATCCATAGAGCCCGATGCAGCACCTGCACCTATAACAGTATGAAGTTCATCGATGAACAGAATAACTTTTCCGTCGGAGTTCTGGACTTCCTTTAAGACTGATTTAAGTCTATCTTCAAACTGTCCGCGATACTGAGCACCTGCGATTAGAGCGCCCATATCAAGGGCGACTATATGCTTATCCTTCAGTCCCTCGGGAATATCGCCCTGAACTATTCGGATGGCGATGCCTTCAGCGATTGCAGTTTTGCCAACTCCCGGTTCACCGATTAGAACGGGATTGTTTTTAGTACGGCGCGATAATACCTGAAGAACTCTTCTAATCTCTTCTTCCCTGCCGATGACCGGGTCGAGTTTTCCTCTTGCAGCGAGCTGGTTTAAGTTTTTGCCATAACGTTCAAGTGCCTGAAAAGTATCTTCAGGATTTTGAGACGTGACACGCTGGGAGCCGCGAACATCTTTTAGAATATTTAAAATACTTTTCTTTGTAAGATTAAAAGATTTTAAAAGTATAGATACATTACCTTTTGTTTCAATGAGACCGATAAGTAGATGTTCAACAGAAACATAATCATCTTTCATATCAGCGGCTTCGGAAAAAGCTTTTTCAAGAACGGAGTTAAGTTCGCGGGAAATTGAAAGCTGTTCTGAGACACTGCCAGTTACTTTTGGCAGGGAGTTTACGAGTTCACCGGTGCGGATTATAAGCTGCTCTTTGTCTATGGAGAGTTTCAGGAAGATTGAATTTAATATACTCTCATTATCACCGAGCATGGCAGAAAAGAGATGTGCGGGTTCGATAATCTGATTAGAATTGGTGACTGCTATTTCCTGAGCTTTTTGAAGAGCTTCCTGAGATTTTGAAGTAAGTTTATTTAAGTTAATAGGCATTGTTAATGTTTTACTAAAATTATGAAATATAGATTACATATTCAATTGAGAGTATCAGAACAGAAAAATGGGTTTAGCACACGGAGTAGATAAAGAGCGCACACTGATAAACCTGATTTATTTATGATCAAAACTGATTAAGAACAAGTGTATTATTTAGTAAAATAGAACACGGATTTTCACGAATAGGGCGGATTTGCGCGGATAGAGATTTAAAAAGAACGCACACTGATATACCTGATTTATTTATGATTTTCACTGATAAAAAGATTTAACCGCAAAGGACACAAAGAAGGCATTTTAACGGTTTGTAGCACTAAGAAAAGCATGTTTTATTGTTTTAAAAATAGAGAAAAGATTTCAGCAAAGAACTACAAACAAAGAAAAGATTTTACCACAGAGCGCACAAAGAGCGCAGAGAAGAGAGTTTATTTATTGCTAAGAGCTTTAATCACAGAGGGAGCAGAGAACGCAGAGAAGATACATGAATCTTAGATTTTGTAACAAAAGCAAATAAAAAACATTGAATCGGGGTTAGATCCCCGCCAAGAACGAGCGGGGATGACAACTGGGGTAGTTTTGAGACAAACTCCACGGCGTACGCAAAGAACGCGCATGCGGATGACAAACTTTTATTTGTTTGCGCACTGCCTATGAGGATTAAGGAATTAAAAAAGATAAGAGATATTGAGTTCAGGGAAGGGATTTTACGATTAATTTTGTAATTACATATTTGATAGTGTTTCATTAAATTGATTGATATTTAAAAAATAAATTTGATATCAGTAAATATAATCTGCAAAAATGAGGAAAAGAATATTGAGGACTGCCTTGAAAGCGTTCCCTGGGCGGATGAGATAATTGTTGTTGACGGTGAAAGTACGGACAGGACAGCAGAAATTGCAGGTAAATACACGAAGAACGTGTTTGTCAATAAATGGGAAGGATTTGCTTTTCAAAGGCAGTTTGCGCTCGATAAATCATCAAAGGAATGGGTATTAGTGCTGGATGCAGATGAGCGATGCTCAAATGAATTAAGAGAAGAAATACTTTCAATTATTAATACTAACGACATTAAATATAATGGATTTAAGCTGCCCCGCAAAAACTTCTTTCTTTCAAAGTGGATTAAACACGGAGGTTGGTATCCAGGTTATCAGAAAAGATTCTTCAGAAGAGAAAGTACAAAAATATCGGACAGACTTGTACACGAAGGATACGAAATAGACGGGGAAACTGGTGTGATGAAAAGTGATGTTATACATTATACTGTACAATCAATTTCTGAATTTATGACAAAGGTGAATAAATATTCATCATTGCAAGCAGAGGAAAAAAGAGACAGGAAAAAAGTTGGATTTACAGATATACTATTCAGACCTATATGGGGATTTATTAATATGTATTTTATACGTGCAGGATTCAGGGATGGGATTCATGGACTGATGGTTGCAAATTTTGACGTGATAACGAATATGCTAACATACATGAAAATATGGGAAAGTCAGAACAAAAACGGAAGTAAATGAAAATATACCTCAGAATAATAACATACATAAAGAAGTACAAGAAATATATATTCTTATCTGTTATTATGTCGCTGCTGTTTTCTGTCTTCAGTGCACTATCAATCTACTTAACTATTCCACTTTTAAAAACATTATTCACGGGAACTCAGACACAGACGGCGCAAACGACTGATAACCTGACGGGTTTTTATCAGAGCATTCAAAAGGTATTTGAAGATTTTATTCTAAGCGGTTCAAAGGAATCTGCAATTTTAAAGGTATCGCTATTGATACTTGCCGCATTCTTTTTGAAGAATATTACAGGATTCTTCCAGTCAGTTTTTATGCAGTACGTTGAGAAAGGAGTTCTCCGAGATATAAGGTTTGAGATGTATGAAAAGGTTAATAAACTTTCGATAAGATATTTCACACAGGAAAAAGCCGGAAACCTGATATCGCGAATGACGAACGATATTAACAACATACAATCAGGGATATCTGCGGCATTTTCAAATCTTATAAAAGACCCGTTATTAATATTAATCTTTTTAATACTATCATTATCGATAAGCTGGCAGATGACATTAATGTCATTTACAGTTTTTCCAATAACGGTTTTAGTTGTAGCAAAAATAGGATCATCGCTAAGAAGAAGGAGTCTAAGAGTTCAGGTAAAGCTATCAGAACTTCTTTCGGTAATCAATGAGACAATATACGGTGCCAAAATAATACGTTCCTTCAGAGCCGAAAAATACAGGAATGAGGTGTTCAGAAAAGAGAATAATGAACATTACAAACTTTTGATGAAGACATCTATTATGAGCGAGCTTGCTTCACCAATAACTGAATTTCTTACTATACTGGCGGGTGTAATCATCATCTGGTTTGGTGGAAGGGAAATATTAATTCATAATAATTTAAGACCGGAAGAATTTCTTGGATTTATATTTATACTTTTCCAGCTAATTGTACCTATAAAGAATCTTTCATCTGTATCGAACAGGATACAGGAATCTGCGGCATCGGGGCAACGAATTTTTGAAATACTCGACTACCCTATTGAGGTTAAAGATGCGAATAATCCAATTGATTACAGAAACTTCACAAAAGATATTGAACTGAAAAATGTATCATTTTATTACGATGCGAATAAATACATTTTAAAAGATATAAACCTTAGAATAAACAAATCAGAAATAATTGCAATAGTAGGTCCTTCAGGTTCCGGCAAGTCAACATTAGCAGATTTAATCGCAAGATTTTATGACGTAACAGAAGGGGAAATATTATTCGACGGAATCAACTTAAAGAATATAAAATTCGAGCAGCTCAGAGACCTTATAGGTATTGTCCCACAGGAAACGATTCTTTTTAATGATACTGTCAGAAACAACATTGTTTTTGGTATGGAAAATATTACGGATGAAGAACTAAGGAATGCGGCAAAGAATGCAAACGCACTGGAATTCATTGAACAACTGGACAAGGGGTTTGATTCAATAGTTGGAGAAAGAGGGCTTAAGCTATCGGGCGGACAGAAGCAGCGAATTGCTATTGCAAGAGCTTTACTAAGAAATCCACAAATATTAATACTTGATGAAGCCACCTCATCTCTCGATACTGAGTCAGAAAGGATAGTACAGGAAGCGATTGATAACCTAATGGCAAACAGGACATCGATTGTGATAGCTCACAGACTTTCGACGATAAAGAATGCAGACAAAATAGCAGTTATTGCAGAAAACGGGATATCACAGGTTGGGACACACGATGAACTAATGAAAGATAAGAATGGATTGTACAAAAGACTTTATGAGATACAGTTTAATTCAAGCAATTAAAACATGCCAGGAATAAGCAAAGAGCACTTCACTTTAGACAAAATAATTAATTATTTTATTCTTCTACAGATAGTATCTATTGGATTTTCAATAGCATTATCATCGATTTCTCTAAGTGTATGGGTTGTTCTATGGGGGTTTAAATTATACAAAGAGAAAGACTTTTCCTCATTCAAACTTTTATTCGGCAGATATAAATACTTCTTTCTAAGTTTTGGTATTTATATAATAGTTGATATGCTGTCGAGAATTTTTGCGTACTTCCCCGAGGATGCCCTTATAGGTCTTAAGAGATATCTGTTATTAATTTGTTTCTTTTCAAATCCAACTGTAATAAAATCAAAAGGTGAAATTCTCAGGAACATATTAATAATAGCGACAGTATTTTCAATTCTCTCATGTGTAGAAATCTTTAAGTTTGCTCTCACACTATCAGAAAATTTAAAGACTACAAACTTTTCCGAAATCAGAATAGATTATTTCAGCTATCCTATTACTGCCGGTGAAATAAAGATGCTGATTCTGATGGCAATATTCCCTTTTGTACTATCGAAAAATAAATACAGGATTAGTAAAGTATATTTAATTATAATACTTATTCCTATACTTGTATCACTGTTTCTTACCCAGTCGAGGAACGTTTATTTAGGAGTACTAATAGCATTATTCATTTACGGTATTTTTGTAAACTGGAGATTTCTTGTTTCTTTCATACTATTTCTGTGTCTGTTATGGATAGTGACTCCTGATTCCGGAAAAGACAGGATAAGGAGCATATTTGATTTAAATCATCCAAGCAATAAAAGCCGGATAGTAATGTGGGATGTAGGAATAAAAGTTTACAAAGACTATCCCCTGCTCGGAACGGGAGACAACGAGATTACAAAAGTTTATAAGCTGTATAAGAATCCTGAAAGTCATGGTGAGGGTTCACATTTCCACAGTAATCCAGTGATGATACTGGCAACAACAGGAACGATTGGGGCGTTGTTTTATGTGCTAATATGGGCGACATTATTTTATTATACTATTAGTGACTACAGACGAGCTAAAAACATTTTTGATAAAGAAATTCTAATAGGAATAATTATTGCAATGATTTCTTTTCATATTTCAGGTATTTTTGAATGGAACTTTGGAGACTGGGAAGTAGTAACTTTACTGTTTTACCTGATATCCATTATATTCACGTTAAAATTTATAAATTTAAAAAATAACATTATAAATGGAGAAAAATAAATCATCAGAACTTTTCGTAGCGCTTGTTTATTCACTGCAGATGCAGGCAATGATGAACCTTGGGAAGATAAAAAATCCAATGACGGATAAAGTTGAAAAAAGTATGGAGGGTGCAGAAGTATCAATTGACATGATAGACATGCTGCTTCACAAATCCAAAGAAGGATTTACAGACGAGGAAAAGAAGGTGCTTGAAACTGTGGTTTCTGATCTGAGGTTAAACTATGTTGATGAGAAAAGCAAGAAAGACAACGACACACCGGAAGACAAGGAAATAAAAGAATAAAAATCATGACATTCGGAATAATAGGAAACAAGAATAAAGCCGGAATTGACAAAGTTATAATATCGTTAGTCAAATATTTTAAGCGTATGAATATTTCCTATTATCTTCATGATGATTTTAAGCAAGTTATAGAATCAAAAGAAATAAACTTAAAGTATCTTCAGCTAAGTCCGCTGCTTAATAAATCCGACATGATAGTATCTATAGGCGGCGACGGTACATTCCTTAATTCTACGAGGATGATAAAACATTCTAATAAACCAGTGATAGGAATTAATTTAGGAACGCTTGGATTCATGTCAGATATAATGCCTACAGAAATTAAAAAATTCTTTGGAGAAGTTATCAAGAAAAAGTACAAGATAATCGAACTACACCTTGCTAAATGTACGGTAAACGGAAAGTATGCTTTTGATGCTTTAAATGATATCGTTATAGACAAAGCAGATACGATAAAAATGGTGGAGCTTGGTATATTTTATAATAAAGAATTTGTAGGGAGATTCTTTGCCGATGGAGTTCTCATTTCGACACCGACGGGTTCAACAGGTTATTCGTTATCGGCAGGAGGACCTATTATTACACCATTCAGCAAAGTATTTATAATAACTCCGATATGCCCTCATTCACTTAATTTCAGACCAGTAATAGTACCTGATTCGGGCAAAATAACAGTGAAATCTTACAACGACGTTAAAGTAAGGATAACACCTGATGGTTACAGAGGACTTATAAGAAAAGCACCTCTTGAGATAATAATAGAAAAATCAGAACACTCGATTGAAAGCGTAAAAAAACACAACTGGTCATTCTTTAACACACTCAACGAAAAACTTCTCTGGGGCGAAGATATAAGAAAAGGAAAGAGATAGAATCAATAAGGTACACCGTCTGCAGCAGGCGGTTTTGTTTTGCCGACAAATCCTATAAGGACAAGAATCGTTATTAAATAAGGAAGCATTTGAATTAGCTGCGAGGGTATTCCTGAACCAGATATCTGAAGTACAATTTCCAGACTTTCAAAGAACGCAAACATAAGACATGCAAAGAAAATATTCACGGGTTTCCATTTACCGATTATCATTGCTGCGATCGCGATATAACCTCTTCCAGCAATCATACCATCGCTGAAAGAGCTTTGGTTTGATGCAAGCCAAATACCGCCGAGTGAGGCAAGGAATCCACAAATAATCGTACCCCACATTTTATATATTCTAACTTTAATACCGAGAGTTTCAGCTGCTTCGGGATTCTCTCCGACAGATCTTAACCTTAAACCAAATTTAGTTTTGTAGATTACAATTTGTGATAAAATCACAAGCATCAATGCAAACATTATAATTGAGTCACCTGTCAGATCACCTATCAAGGGAATAGAACTCAAAAATGGGAGTCTTGGAACATGAGGAAATGCAGGGGTGTTACTTGAACTCTGATAAAAAAGCAGCATAAGAAATTTCGCAAGACCTGCCATTAAGAGATTAAACCCAACACCAATGACAATCTGATTTATTTTAAGTTTTATTGTGAACAAAGAATACAAAAAGCTGAATAGAATTCCGATTGCAACTGCTCCAACAAGACCAGCGTAAGGATTTTCCGTAAAAATTGTAATTGAAGCATAAGAAAAAGCTGATATTATCATGAATCCTTCAATAGCAATATTAATAACTCCGCCTCTTTCTGAAAAATTTGCAGCGCTTGCACCGAGATAGTAAGGAGTAAACATCCTCAGAACCTGCATCAAAAATGTTATTGATAATATGCCTTCAATCA
>Ga0172380_10001913_pt1 | contig 34663 bp, 14 predicted proteins | sample Leawe162metaG_FD_119747 | JGI IMG/M metagenome (GOLD analysis project Ga0172380, IMG submission 119747) | Leachate microbial communities from a municipal landfill in Southern Ontario, Canada - Leachate well 162 metaG | ecosystem: Engineered > Solid waste > Landfill > Unclassified | place...
AGAAAAATAAGAGAGCATTCCCGGGCATTCTGGTATTTCCGTAAATATTATCTGTCTATTGGTAAAAACGACAAATAACTGAATTTTTCATCTATGTTGCTTAAAACTCAATTTTGATTTTTGTACCGCTCTTATGAACCAGATTCATAACACCCCCTTTATTCAATGGAACCCAGCTCCAGTAATTTTTCTTATCTAATTTGCCAGATTCATTCAAAGGTTTATCATTTATAGACACTTTTTTTGGTTTAGATTTCAGTCTCAATACTTCGCTGGATGTTTTATCAAATACTTCATACTCAATCTTATTTGCACTATATCGGATAAACTTAACTATTGAAGATGTTTTAATTAAATGATTTTGATTCGCCGGTGCTAACTCCGGAAAAATGCTCATTGCTTTAAGATAATGCCTCACATAATCGCCATAACCATCAGTCAACCATGTTTCGTTATTTGGATATGTATTCTCACCATCAGTATTAACCATATATGTTGCCCAATTCAACTGTCTTAGGCCAACACCTTTTCTGAATTCATCTCCAGTCTTTGATGCATAAAGTAATTCTACAGAGCCTTGCCTAGCTGTATGACTATTCCCCGGAACTCTATAGTGAGTTTGTTCATTAACAACAGCAACACCGTAAGATTCCCATTTCTCATTAATCAATTCTTCGTACACCCAATCAATAATTTGGAATGATTCTTTTTTCCAGTCTGAAAACTCATTAGGATTCATTAATACGAATTCAGCAAAAGTTACTGCGTTTATTTGAGTATCCGACCACAATCCAACATCTTCAAAGAAAGGCCCCCATTTATTTGTTTTCATTGGGTAAGTCTTCATCCAATTAATTATGGTGTTATAACTATTCTTGAATTGTTCAACCTTACCATTTTTAATGGCTGAAAGATCACGAAACAAATACATTGTACTCGTCCAATTAGTTGTATATGCATATTTGATCTTTTCGATTTCACCATCTTTTAGAACTCCGACTTCGCCAGTCAGTGCATCAACCCTATATGGTAAAGGTGATTGATATTGATGCCCCGCAACTACATGTTTGGAAAGAGTGTTGGCAATATCTGTTGCTGCTTCTAGGTATTTCGTGTCTTCTGTAATTTTATATAGATTTAACAATTCATAGCCGAAAGAGCCGGCTTTATCCGGTTGAGTGTACCCTTTGCCAAGAATCATATCACCATCATATACGCCCGAGAGGACAGAAGTATTGTATGGATAAGGAATATTTGGCCATACACATTCCTTTGATGAAAGAGAATGTGATAAATAATAATCCGCCATGAATTTCATGTTTTCTAGAATTTTTGGATTGCCATTATATGCATATAATAAACGCCAAGATGATAAAGCCATAGATATTTGGTCTCCGCCAATACCACGCGGATCATTTTTATCACGCTTCCACACTTGGTGATTCATGTAATAAGGAAGTCCGTTTGAATCAATTCTCATAGAATCCCAAAACTTCCAAGTCAGATTAATCACATAATCATATGCTTGACCTAAATCATCCGAATACCATGGCAGTATTTTCCCCTCTTTATCAGTCTTAATATTATGATAGCTAAGTTTTTCTACAGTTTTTTGTGCTGCTATTTCGAAAACTCCGACAAACAATAGTAGGACAGCGAGTTTATTCATAATGTACCAAAATTCGTTTTGCAATAATTATAATTAACGCAAGTCTAAGCAAAATTTTTATTCAATATTTACACCTTCTGCAACAACTACCGGTTTGTCTCTTCGAGTATCTTCGTTTTTCAATTCTATTTGGATTATTCTTTTTTCACCCGGCATTAGGGAAATGAAACTATCACTTAATTTAACCGGCAAAATTCTTTTTTTGTCCTTGTTTCCTATAACTTTCAATTGAACCATTAGCGCTGGTGTTCTGGTATTGTTGATTAGCAGAGTAGTTAAAATCCACTTACCCTCTTTCTGAATGGATTTGGTAGACACATCAAGTTTTACTTTTGGCAAATTTGCAATGTCTTGATAATTTTCCTCTTGTAAACCGTTCCAATAAAAATTTTCCGAAACAAGTTTGTTTGCTTTCTCAAGTTTAAGGCGAATAAAGTAAGTTGTACTTAAGCCATCTGGTTTTGTCAATTTACATACACGATTTATGTTATCAATTGAACAATCAACTTCAAACTGCTCTTTAAACACTATAGAGCCATCAAGATTAATTAGCTCAACAATTGCATTTAAATCTTTTCCATCAATTGCACTGTAATTTACAACTTCAATACTGTCCGTATAACTATTCCATTGTATATGCAACGGCTCGCTTCCCTTTTTACACCCAAAATAAGCACCAGTAGGTTCGAAGTAATAATCGTAAGTCTGAAATACCAGTGATGGCCATGCACAATGAGTCATCCAGAAAAGCACACCCATTCTGTTTTTACTTTGTGCTTCCAAAATCGCACGGTAACCATTGTAACTAATCCACTGAGCATATTTCGACCACTCTTTAGCATTATCAATACGACCGAAATTATTCTCCAAGATCTTCATGAAATTTTCCCCTTCTTGTGCGCTTTCCATGCTAAAATCGTGAATGCCCCACATTAGGTTAATTGGCCAAAGTGAAGAATCGGGCATCATCTCCTCTAGACTTTCCAAAGAAACCGGGCTAGGCAACCCTATTTCGCTGTGAAATTTTGGCGTAGCTCTTTCCTTGAAGTAATATTTTACAGACTTTGCTGAATAAGGTCCATGTCCGCTAACGACTTCATCAGCAGAGCTAGAAATGTAGTGAATTTCCGGAGTAAGCTTGGGTAACATTGTGCGAATTGCTTTATCGAGTTCTTCCGGAGGATAGCCTTCATTCCTTCCGCAATACAATCCAATTGAAGGATGATTTCGAATTCGTTTTACAAAATCTTCAGCATTCTGCAAGAACAGTTTGTGATCCTTAGGGTTAGGGCCATCTCCAGGATTAGCAAGCCAGAAATCTTGCCAAACTACAATTCCATATTTGTCGCATGCTTCAAAAAATTCATCATCTCCCGTTTGACCCACCCAATTTCTTATCATATTCAAATTCATTTCTTTGTGATAGCGAACTGCGATATCATATTCCCTTGAACGATACCTCAAGTTAGATTCCGAAAAGCCCCAATTGCCGCCACGTGCGATAAACCGTTTTCCATTTACCCATATTTTAAGAACGTTTCCATCGTGTGAATAGGCCATTTCTCGAATTCCGGTTATAAATTCTTTCGAGTCCGATACACGGCCATTTGCTAAAACAAATTCTAATTTAACATCATAAAGGTTGGGTTTACCATAACTATTAGGCCACCAAATTTTAGGATTTGCAATATGAAGCGAAGCAATTATTGATGGATCAAGTTTTAGAATTTTTGTTTCCAATGCGGACAACGAAACTGGAATTTCAAATTTTACGCTTCCAATTTTTCCCTTTAGTAAGCCATGAACATTTTCCTTTTTATGATTCCTAAGAGTTAGTTCAATTCTTAAATCAGCAGAAGTTGTATCGGGCAATGGAAGTTTTGCTGAAACATAAGGGTCTTCAATCGTCACATTTCCGCTCGTTGATAGATAAATCTCATTCCAAATTCCAATGTTACGGCCGCGAATCGATGGAATCCAATCCCAACCAACAGAAGCATGAAATGTTGGATTGTCGAGTCCTAGCTCTCCGCCATTAGCTTGATGATCTCTAAATGTTGGTTCTTTTACAAACCCCGGTGCATAATTTTTATAGATATAAACCGCAATCGCATTTTTTTTGCCGGGAATGATGTAATCTGTTACATCAAATTTACCTCTAGTAAATGCACCTTCAACTTTACCGAGTTTACTACCGTTTAAGTAAACATCAGCTTTCCAGTTAATACCATCAAGATTAAGAAATACTTTTCTACCTTTGTATGAATTCGGGATATCAAATTCATCACGATAAACAAAATCTGAATAGAAATATGAATCTGAAATTAAAAATTGATTATCTCCATAATTCGGATCGGGAATCATTCCGTTATTAAGATAGGATACAAGGACTGTCCCCGGTACTGTAGCTACAACCCAATTATTGTCATTGTAACCGGTTTTGGAAATCGTTTCTAAATTGTCTTTTACAAATGAAGATCTCTGTAATTTCCAAGATCCACCGGAAAGAATCACGTTAGCATTTTTATCTGGTTTCGATTGCAAATGAGCAACGGCATAAGGAGCACCTTTACCATAAATTTCGAACTCAGTTAAGATGTAGCCATCTTCTTGTGATGCTGCTTTGTCCAGATTCAACTTTACATATCTAGCTTGATAAACTTTATCTAAAATTATTTCATCTTTCGAAATAGAATTCATAGGAAGTATCGAAATAGTTTTCCAACTTTTCGCGTCATTTGAAATCTGAACTGAACCGGACTCTGCACGCTTCAACCAATAAAGATTTATCCTATCAAAGGTGCATATGGCTCCAAGATCAACATATACCCATTCCTTTTGGGAGCCTAAGCTTTTCCATGAACTGGAGAAATTATATGGTCCTCCAATTCCGCACGGCTCACCATTGTTGAGTAGTAAAAAATCAGCCAAGCGCCAGCTTTCCAAATTATTCGAACTGAATTCCGCACGATAAAATTTATACTCAACGGTATTTGCTAACGTAAAAGCTTCGTTAAAAATCCGATAATTCTGCTCATATATTTTCCTTCTATAACCGGTAAGTGTATCTCCTATAAGCTTATTGTTGGTTAATACACCCACATCAATCCATTCCTTGCCATCATCAGAACCAACAACTTTTATACTCCAAGGTTCAGTTTTTTTATAAGCAGTATCAACATAAACCGTTCCGCTAAATCTAAAACCATTTACCTTAGGCAGATTATAGTTTCCAGCCATTTCAATTTGCACCCAAAAACTTTTATACGGAAAAGTTTTCCTAGATGAAATATTTCTATCAATTAATTTTTCGCGGTCAGGTCGTTGATAGATTTCATCAACACTTTGTATGACTAACCAGCCGGGCATTTTTTCTTCAATAACACCGTCAGTTATTAATTGTGGAGTCAAACAAAAATCATAACTACTTGAACCATAAACCGGTCGCAACAACGCAATATTCCTATATGTATTCTCGTCATATTTAATGGTAGGAGAAAAATTTTCTTTGGGATTACCTGGATATTTTCCAATGCCAAGCGAATAATCTTGCGCTGTAATTAAAATACTTGCTTGCAATAACAACGCAATGGTAATGCTGTAAATCTTTAGTTCTATAAACCGAAACTTCCATAAACGATTTTTAATCATTAGTCCATCTTCCCAGTATATAATTTTATCTTAATAGCATTTGATAACTTGCTTTGGCAGTATTCCATCCATCTAAAACAATATTAACTTGATTACCCGAAAAACTATCCTCAGGTATTTCAACAATTATCTTTTTGCTTTCATTCGGAAGCAGAGAGAAAAAATTGTCAGAATAAAATGCCGGTCTAATTTGTTTACCTTTTTCATCTTGCAATTTCAATTGTGTGAAAAAAGCAATTGAATTACCCGGATTTGTAATTTTTACTTCAATACACTTAAATTCTTTAATTTCCTTTTGCACTGTTTCTAGCAGCAATTTTCCTTTTGCAAGCTTATTAAGTTCTTCAAACCCGGAAACAGCTGGTCCGCTTATAGTCCAAGCACCTTTGTATTCATCTTTCGAGCGCCAGTAAAAAGCATCACCAACCAATTTTCCTTTGGAATCACTTAAACGAATCTTTATAAAGTGTACTTGAGTAATCTCAGTTGGGAAAATGATCTTCAAAGCATCTTTCACTACACCGTCGGTCGGGATATCAATTTTCGAACTTTCAGTCAATATTGGTTTTGAATTCAAATCATAAACAGTTGCGCTAACTTTATAGTCCTTAAATGAAATTCTGTAATCGTTGTATACCGATACAGTATTTTTCAGATAATCAAATTGTGGGTGTAAAGGAGCTAACCCATTTTGTGAGTAGTAAAGTGCGGCAGTAGGTTCCAAAGAGTAATCATACATACGTGATGCAACTTGCGGCAAGGGACTATTATGATACCAGAACAAAAATCCGGAGGCCCAACGTTCCCCATAATTGAATTTATTGTAATTCCAAACTTCCCAAATTGCGCGGTAATTCAATGCGCCTACAAGCTGTGCTTTCTTCGCAAATTCTTCAATAGATGATGATTCTCCAAATTGATTAACTGCTTCTTTATATTTTGTTGTTACTTGATGAAAACCTCCGCCATCAAGATAATTCCAAACACTGTCTCTTATTGGCCATAAATCTTTTTGATCCATCATTGCTAATAATGATTCGTATATGGGAAGGCATGGTGTACCGTATTCCGGGTTGAAACCGTCAACTCTGCTGCCTCTCTTTGAAGCTGTATTTTCATAATACTGCATTGGATTTTCATATTTATATGGGCTGCCGTCGTGAATACCACAACACTCGGACTGCATTTGATATCCTCTTGTGCTGTCCAATCTCTTAAAAACCTCCGGCGCGCCCGGCATTTCAGTCGATTCATTAGAGGAAACATAATATGCAAGCGAAGGATGATTACGAATTCTTTTAACTGTACTTTCTACGTTTTTGAAATACAATAACGAATCAACCGGATATTCAGTATCACCGGTCATCCAAAATTCGGTCCAAACAAGAATTCCGTATCTGTCGCATAAATCGTAAAAGTAATCTGATTCGGCAATGCCGCCGCCCCACAACCTAATTAAGTTTAATCCGGCTTGATGCGTGTATTTTAATTCTGTGAAAGTTCTTTTTTCGGAGTTGCGCAACATTGCTTCTGGAATCCAGTTGGTTCCTCGTATGAAAACCGGATGACCATTCACAATAAATCTCCGTGAGTTATCCGGTGTATTTTGATCTGATGATATTTCCCTAACTCCAAATTTTGTAGCAATTTGATGACTCACTTTATTACTAGAAATAAATTTCAATTCGAGAGTATATAGATTTTGCTTACCTTTATTAATTGGCCACCAGAGTTTTGGATTTTTTAAAATCAATTGAGGAAAATCATTGGCAGAGAAAACAATTTCTCTCCTTTCCTTGGGCGCAAGAATAACTTCCTTCTCAAAATGAATTTTTTCTTCTGTAATAGTTCCTTTCACTCTACCAATTTGAGGTATATCCGAAACATTAACCACTTCAACTGATATTGTCTGCCGTGAGATTGTTGTATCCGGCAACGGAAGTTTTGTTTGAACAAACGGATTTTCCAAAACAACATCTCCGGTAGCATACAACTCAACGTCTCTCCAAATGCCGGTATTTCTATCACGGATTCCATCGTTAGCTGTAAAATCCCATCCTACGCTCATAAGCATTGTTACATTTTTTCCAATTTCACCATCACCACCATTTTGGTTTTCTCCTACAGCTCCCGGTCTGTTCTCTTTTAATTTTGTTGTACCCGGAAAATCAACCGGAAGCATATCTACTGCTAATGCATTTCGGCCATTAAGATTTGCAATAGAAGTAATATCGAATGCTTGAGAATTGAACATTCCCTCCATCTTTCCCAACTTTTTCCCATTCACCCAAATTTCACATTTATAGTTGATGCCATGAAATTTCAGCCAAATACGTTTGCCCGTAAAAGATTTAGGAATATTGAACTCAGTGCGAAACCAGAAATGATAGAACTCTCTTCCAATATCAGCTATATCTGGGATTATTTTTTTGCTTTTTCTATTATTATCCCCAAAGTAGGGATCTGGATATATTTTATTAGCTACTAATGTATTTAAAACTGTTCCCGGAACAATTGCATTAAGCCAATCCGGAGTATCGTAATCGGGTTGTGAAATAATACTTCCGTCTTCCTTTGTTTCAGCATACTTTTTTATTTTCCATTCTGAATTACCATTATGACTTTTATAAGATCTCAGAAAAACAGAAGTAGGACTGGATGGTTTTGTTAACCAATCTTTATCACCAGAGAAATTTTTGCTAGTGCAAATTAGAATGAGTAATAGTGTAAGGATGAGGATTTTCTTATTCATGATAAACATTCTTCCATTTAGTTGATCAAGGCTGCCGCACACCAAAGAATTGGTGCTTGTCCATGCATATCGCCAATATTTCTTTTTCTATCTAGATAATACTGCAAATCGTTTTTCTTATTTGTTCCTTCACAAACTTCATGAACATCTGCTTTTTCATCAATATATTTTATTAAACCTAGCCACCCTTTTCTTGCTGCTGGTCCATATTCATCTTCTTCCAAGGCACCACTTTTTACACCGTTGATGAAAGCAAATGTAAACATACCGGTACAAGAAGTTTCTGCCCACGATAAATCCGGTTTGTCAATCAACTGATGCCACATTCCATTTTTGTCTTGATACTTAAGAAGTGTTGACATCATTTTTTTGTAGCCATTTAGAATTTTTGAATAGTTCGCATTATCCTTTGGTAACTCTTTTAACAATATCGACATGCCCGCAGCCATCCAGCCGTCTCCTCGTCCCCAGAAATATGGAACATCCGGCGCGTGATAAAACAATCCGTTAGGCTGTTGCAGCGAATCTAAATAAACAACCATTTCGCTTGCCGCACGGTCAATATATTTTCTATCATGAGTGGCTCTATAAGCTTGCGATTGCACTGCTGTAATCATAAACATATCGTCAATCCACATTCGCGTCTGCCAAGTTAATCCCCGCTTATCGTAATCAACAGACAAGGGATTATTTTTTTGCTTTTCCGGAAGAATCCATTGCGCATCGGCAATCGTTTTCCCAAGATCAAGATACTTCTGTTCTTTCGTCTGGATGTACAGTTCCAACGGAACTGCGCCAAATACAGTATTATCTACATGGTCGGGAATTGGAATCAGTTTCTTTTCCGTATTGAAAAGTGGCTCGAAACGATCAATTAGTTTCTGTAGAATTTCTTTATCGCGGATCGCTTCGGCAAAACGAAGAGCTCCGTACCAAGTGCAAACTTCGGGATAGAATATGAAAATAGGATTACCCGGAAAACCGTAATTGAAATGCGGACTTTCCATAAAACGATTGGCAACACGTTTTCCAATTACACTAGGTGTTTGCCCTTCCGGCCAATCACTAAAATAACTCTCATATTTATTTTGCGCATTTGTAATTGAAGTCCATGATAAAATAATAAACGAAACAACGGTTAGAATTTTTTTCATAAATGCTCTCCTTTGCTAATTCAAGTATTTTTCGAACCACTCCGCAGCTATTGAGTTGCAAAGGTTACCACTACAGATTCGCCATAAGGTTTCGACTCATAAAGTTTTCCATCCTGATAAACATCAAATGATCTTTTGTGCATTTGTATCTTATACAACTTACCTCTGAAACTAAAATTATTAAGCGTTGTTTCTCCCAAATCTTCACAAGTATTTGGTTTGATCGATAAGTTATACCCCTCTATCGAAATTCCAAACACACCGAAAATAATCGCTTCAATTCCGGCGCCGGAAGAAATTTCCAACGGCATAGATGATCTATCTTGTTCCGGATTATCTGTTTTTGGATTCTGAGGAAAGTATGGGAAATAATCAATGTAGCGCATGTTACGTTTAATAATATTCCAACCGATTTCTGCAAAGCCATTTTGAAAAAGGTAACGCGAAATTCGTCCCGGCATTCCGGCATATTGCCCACCGCCGCCCCAATCTGAATCAATTAAATCCCAATGAACGGTATCATTTCTGGCAATTGAGTAAACACCATATTTTCCAAGAAAGACACCTTCTTTAAGATGACTTACCAATTTGTTAATTTGTTCGCCAGACAAATGGTTGGTTCCGAGCGCATCATATAAGTGCATTGTCCGGATAGATCCTTTCTTTCCATCGGGATAAAGATTATCAAACCAACCTTCTTGATCGTTCCAAAGATTTTTATTTGTTAAATCTTTCAATCTTTCTGCATCATTAAGATATTCTTCGCCTTCGGAATCGTTCAACAGTTTTCCCCATTCCGACATTCTGTAAAGCAAATGTGTGGTTAAGATATTAAGAACCGGCACAACATGATTATAACCGTCAGTTCTGATTTCTATTATTTTTTGAGTGTCATAACCAACGTCTATCAATCCGTCTTTATTTGTATAATTTGTTTTAAGTTCGGTTATCCATCGCTTCATCCATTGCCAAATAGTAGCGTCCCCGGCCTTTTCATTAAAGATTGTGTAATCACCTGTGTGTCTTAGATATGCTTCGATCATAATCTGTAAAGCAAACGGCTCTTGAATATAAATGTTATCCCAATTTGCACCTTTCCAGCTGACATAAGTTTTTCTCATTTTTACTTCGCGTAAATCTGTAAGTATTGCTTCCTTCAGACTTTTAGCGTCGAGCATTGCAAGAACATCGGATGAATAAGAGTTATCCCAGCTAATAGTAAACTGCCAAGTACCAACCGCCCAGAAAGGATTTGTAATGAAATTTGGATTTTCATACCGGCACATCAATACAGACTGCAAAGCTCTGTAGTAATATTCTTCGAACTTTTTATTTGCGCTTTCCAAGTGCGGGAAAGTGTTATAAGCCCATTTCAACTTTTCTCTTGTTGTTAATTCCGCATGCTGCATTCTAATCGGAATATCTTTCTGATAGAGAGCCGGAGTTTTCTTATCTGCCGAATAAAATTGGATTGCGAACCAAACTGTTTCGGTTTTACCCGGTTGCAAAGTTAATTCAAAACCCTTATCGGTTATTGTTTTAATATTCGATGAAACAGTCACCCTCATTTGCTCACTCGCTAAGGTAAAAACATCTATTTGCCTTGTGGTATCTGTTCCATTCGCACCGTCATATTCCAATTTCTTTGCAAATTGTTGCGGAATAAGTGTAAGATTTATCGGCTCCTCTTTTCTATTTCTAAAAATAATTTTTAGAAATACTTCATCATTACTACTTGAAACATTTGTGACCGTCTCCATTGAAAAACTAATCCAATTTCCTCCCATTTCTTTGTGAAATGTTCCAGATCTCGAATACGAATTCGGCTGCCATTTTTCATCTTGGGTTACTACGACGAATGGGGAATTCGGTCTAAAGTTCGCGGCCAACGGGTCATATCCTTTCCCTTCATAAATTCGCTTATCCCAAGTTTGAGGAACATCATCTTGAATAACCTTACCAGTTCTATTATCCATTAAGTTCAAGTAGAATGAATATCTTGGAGCATTAACTGGCATAAACTGAACATTTGTAAAACCCGTCATGCTGTATTGGCGAGGACACGCAAAGCCTCTATAATTGAAAAGTAAAGTTTGATGATCATCGAAGCGCATCTGCTGTCTTTCCATTGAATAATATTCCGGATCAGCCGGCGTGAAAGTCTGGGAATAACAATTCGCAGATAATCCCACAACAAGCACAGTCAAAAAAATCGATACTATTGATTTCATACTTTCACACTCCAATTAAGCACATCGATAAACTTCATAGACAATTAATTTTCATAATGAATCATTAAAAAAAAATTAAATTATTTATCAACAACCCAAAGACTAGATTTCTGACGAATGTCTTCGGAGGAACTTCCTATCATTATACTGAATTCACCTGGTTCGACAACACGCTTCATTAACCTATTCCAAAGAGAAAGTTCCTCTGCTCCAACTTGGTAATTCACAGTACCAATTTCACCGGGGTCAAGAGTAATACGGTTGAAACCTTTTAAAGACAAAACCGGTGTTGCTACGCTGCCAATCATGTCTCTTACATATAACTGAACCACTTCCGTACCTTTAACTTTTCCCGTGTTTTTAATTGTTATACTAATATCAGCTTTTCCGTTGATGGGAATTTTTAAAGGAGAAATTTGCATATCGGAATACTCAAAGTTTGTGTAACTAAGCCCGTGACCAAAACAGAACAACGGTTTATTGATAATCGGGTTATCCACATATTTATGTTTGGCTGTTGGTTTACGGTTATAATAGAAAGGTATCTGACCAGCGGAACGCGGGAATGTAATTGGTAATTTTCCTGAAGGATTTATTTTGCCTAATAAAATATCGGCTATAGCAAGTCCACCTTTTTCTCCTGCGAACCATCCTTCAACAATAGCCGGAATATTATCCGCTATCCAACAAATGCTTAACGGTCTGCCGTTAAATAAAATTACCACGATAGGCTTTCCTGTTTTGTGTAAACTTTGTATAAGCTCATCCTGTTCTTTATCAAGGTCAAGACTTTCTCTATCTTTACCTTCACCAATAACGTTTGGTTCTTCGCCTAAAACAACAATTGTCATATCGGATTTTTTAACCAACTCTTCTGCTTTATTGCGGTATTCTTCCGATGATTTACTCGAATCTCTTGTATAACCAGCTTCATAATTTACTTGTATTGTGTTCCCAGTTCTTTGCTTCAATCCTTCAAGGATAGAAATACCTTTTGCGTCTGCATTAGTATAACCGCCCATATATTCGCTAACAGCTAAAGGTCCAACTACTGCTATTGATTTTACATCTTTGTTTATTGGTAAAGTGTTTTTCTCATTCTTCAAAAGAACAATTCCCTCTTGCGCTGCTTTCAAAGCTAATTTTTGGTTTTCTTCCGTATGAAGAACTTTTGCTATCAATGTTGTATCGGAATATGGTTTATCAAATAGACCTAATAAAAATTTCACTCTCAAAATATCGCTAATGGAATTATCCAATTCTTTTTGCGAAAGCATCTTTTTCTCAACTGCGTTTTTAATACCTTTGCTAAAACCTTTGTGGTCAAAATCATAAAACTGCATATTCAAGCCAGCCTTAAGTGTTTGGGTTAATGCATCACTCGTATCAACGGCTACCTTATGGCTTTCCAAACTCATACGAATCGCACCCAAATCCGATAGAACAAATCCTTTAAAACCCCATTCGTTTCTCAGAACATCTGTGAGAAGCCATTTGTTTGTTACGCATGGAATTCCATCCAGTTCATGGTATGCCGCCATTATTCCCATTGCACCTCCATCACGAATAGCTTTTTCAAAAACATATAAAAAAGAGGAACGTGCTTCCCGTTCGCCAATACTCACGGGCGAAATGTTACATCCGGCTTCCGGAATACTGTGAACTCCAAAGTGCTTCGGCTCAGCAATTACTGCATCGCTGCTTGCCAATGATTTGCCTTGTAATCCCTTTACCATTGCGACACCACACAACGCATCCAAGTAGGGGTCTTCTCCGTATGTCTCCTCAACTCGTCCCCATCGCGGATCGCGCGCCATATCAAGTACAGGTCCAAGTATCATATGGATTCCGTGCGCACGGGCTTCTGTAGCAATTACTTTACCAATTTTATGAACCAAAGAAGTATCCCACATAGAAGACATTTGAAGTGGAATTGGGAAAACAGTACTGCCCTTTCCCGCATATCCATGCAATCCTTCTTCAATAACCATTATCGGTATACCCAGCCTTGTTTTCTCAATTGCATATTTTTGAATCTCATTAGTAATTTTTGCAGAGATGGGGTAAAAATCATGAATGGAACCGATACCGGTAGTTCCAAACACCTCCTCAACTTTTTGTTGGGAAAAGGAAACAACGCTAGACCCATCCATGTTGGCGACTTCTTTGCCCCAGTACATGTCAAGCTGTTGAATCTTTTCATCAACCGTCATCCTTTGAAGCAAGTCGGTAATTCTTTTTTCAACGGGCAGATTAGCGTCCTGATATGGATATTTGCTTTGACTAATTGCTTCATCAATAGGAAGTATGATTAGAACAAAGTAAAGCAAATTATTAAGGTATGATTTCATGTTGGCAACTATATATTTGATTAAAAAAACTAGACCGTCTGTTACAACTGTCTACAGTTATTAAACAGTTTGAAGCATATTATATTTCATAAAAACTTTTTCACAAAACCAGATTCATGGGTTTTATATTTTATTCTCTGCATAAGCTCAGCCTTCAATGTGTAAAAGAATGTTCTCATTTCATTTCCCTTTTCTACTTGCCCCCATTTCTGCAATAATTCAATTCTGCATAATAAATGTAATTTATACTTCTAAGAAGTACTTGTTTTTACGTAAAAGACTCTGGTATTTGGGTAAAAAGCAGCTTATTCAGATAATCTTGAGTACTATTTTGTCAGCAGTTACTGCAAGATTACGTTTTAACTCTTATACAAAAAAGCAATACACACAGACATGAATGTGATGAAGGTTGGGATTATTTTTACAATGGATAAATAAAGACTGTCTTTTCGCACTAGATTATTGGATGAAAACTTATGAAAGTCGTAATTCTAATCGTTTTATCAATGTGTTCTTTAACGATTCTGTTGTCTCAAACTACCTCAAAGAGTAACCTTAATTTCACAGATAATTACACAAAATCATATATCTCCACTCCCTCAAAAACTTTGGATGGAATAAAACCGGAAGCAAAGTGGATTTGGGATAGTGGCAATCCAAATCCGATTGATTACTATTTGCTTGTCAGAAAAGAAATTAACCTTTCGGAAACTCCTCAAAAAGTTACAGCTTTCATTTCAGCATACTCTTTTGCCGATGTTTACATCAATGGCAAACTTTTGGATCGATGTCCTATCAACTGCGATCCGGAATTCCAAGTCTATGAATATTACGATATAACAAAATTTCTTAAACAAGGTGATAACACCATATCAGCGGTAGTTTATAATTATGGGACCGGGATGCATCATCGATTAAATGCTCAAGCTGGATTTTTCTTCCAATCAAAAATTGATTTCGAAAAAGAGAAATCAATTAATATACCTTCTGATAAATCATGGAAAGTAACACGGGCGCTTGCATGGGAAGAAACAAATAAATTGCGAACCGGCAGCGGTGAAAATCGGCCAAACTTAATCGGCTTTAACGAAAGATTTAACGCTTCTTTGATGCCGGAGAAATGGCAAGAGAATGTTTTTAATGATTCTAATTGGGAAGACGCTCACGAAATTGGAATTCCACCTTTTGTACCATGGAATAATATTGTAGTTGTTAAACGTCCCGTATTAGAAAGAAATATTTCTACATCAATAAGAACATGGAGAGCCAATAACACAATCATTTATGATTTCGGAGCGGAAATTACCGCTTCTCCCATATTTGAAATTGAATCTTCAAGAGAAGGAATAGTAGTAGATATTGGGACCGGTGAAAGATTAAATAGTGATAGTACAGTTAATGCAACAAAACGTGTTGATTTCACAGATCAATATATCACTAAGAAAGGTGTACAATCATGGCAGCCTTCAACATGGCGGGGTTTCAGATATTTTTATATCCACCCAAATGATAGCATTAAGATTATAAATGTTTCTGCAGCTACTCGTAATTATAATTTAGAAGATGAAAGTTCTTTTGAATGTTCCGATACTTTGCTTAAAAAAATTTGGAAAATCGGGAAAAACACAGTTAAGCTATGCTCTCAAGATACATACATGGATACACCTTGGAGAGAACAGACTCATTACATTGCGGGTGATGCCCGTTTTCTTCAGAAGTATGCATTCTATTCTTTTGGCGGCAGTTCTAATTTCTTAATAAAATATAACATTTTATGCGGTGCTGAATCTCAACGTTGGAGTGAAGAAGGTGCAATTCGTTCAAGATATCCAACCGGCTGGCTGCTTGGTCCAAACACTTCGGCATATCTTTTTGATTATGAACTTGAATGGATAATTATGCTTGGAGAATATTACAAATACTTCGGCGATAAAGATTTGGTGAAGCAAGTCTATCCAAACTTGGTAAAACTTCTTGGATATATTCAAAAATATGTAAGTGTTGAACATGGCCTGATTAAAGATGCGCCGGGATGGATTGTACTAGATCATCCCCGAAACTATCCAATGGATTTGAAGAATGAAATCACTGCTGTAAATTGCCTTTATTATGCTGCGTTAGAACAAGCTATTCAATTAGCTGAAAGTGTTTTAAATGATCAAACTAATTTGAAAAAATGGAAGGAACAAGCAAATGAATTAAGAACAAATATTCGGAAATGGCTTTGGTCAGAAAAAAATAAATTATTCCGTGATAGTTTTGGCAGTGAAGTATTCAGTCAGCAAACACAAGTTTATGCTTTGCTATATAACTTAGTTGATGATTCTGAACGAGTAAATGTTGTTAAATATATAATGGATAAAGGAAGAAACAGCGAACAGTCTTTCGCATACTATGTTTTATATTCAATGTTTAATGATAACCCGGAATGGGCATTAGATTACATTCGCAAATACTGGGGCGAGCAAATGAAATCACCCTACTTCAACGGTGTATGGCATGAAGCTTGGGATGTTGCATCATGGAAAGGAGAAGTTGGAACTACATCGCATGCCTGGAGTTCCGGACCTACAGCACTTCTTCCTCAGAAAGTACTTGGCATTGAACCACTTGAAGCCGGTTGGAAAACATTTATTGTTAAACCAAACATTGGAAATCTAACTTGGGCAAATGGAATAGTCCCTTCGCCAATGGGAAATATTTCAGTTGATTGGAATAAATCTAAAAATAAGTTCAAACTGAATATTAAAGTCCCGGATAAAACGAGTGCAACTGTATATGTACCATATTCTGATGAAAATTATGTGATTGTAAACGGCAAATCACTATACAAGAATCAATATAAACGGGATAACAACTTTATAGAATTAAGACTCAACCATGGGACCTATTCAATAGTTTCCAAATTTTAATGTATAACTGATTTTGATTTGAGGAAATTAAAACTGCCGCCCGGCACATTAAGCGGCAGTTTCTTATAGGAGGTTTACTTACTAATTATTTCAATCTCAGAATTAAACTTCAAATCTCGTGAAGAACTGCCAACATGAATAATGTATTTACCCGGATCAATTTTCCATTGATTAAACTGCTCATTAAAATATGCAAAGGAATTATTATCAAGCTTAATAGTAACTTTTTTCTGCTCTCCGGGATTTAAAGATACTTTTGAAAATCCTTTTAGTTCTTTAATCGGCATATCCATTGTTTTTGCAGTTGAAGAAACATACACTTGAGCAACTTCTTCCCCTTTAATCTTTCCGCTATTTTTTAGATCGAATGAAACCTCGTAATCTTCTCCATTCTTTGAAACATCAAATTTGGAATACTCAAAAGTAGTATATGATAAACCGTAACCGAATGGGAACAAAGGTTCTATTCCATACTTATCAAAATGTCTATACCCAACATAAATATCATCGGAGTAGTAAGTTCTTTCCTTAATGCGATTATATGTAGGATAAGCTGAACAATCTTCCCACTTTTGCGGGAAACTCATTGGAAGTTTTCCGGATGGATTTGCATTACCAAGTAAAATATCGGCCACAGCGTTTCCACCTTCTGTTCCGGGAAACCATGCATCAACAACACCATTAACTTTATTAATCCATCTGTCCATAACAACCGGCGAGCCAACTACAAGCACCACAACTACATTTTTATTTACAGCGGCGATTTTTTCAATTAATATATCTTGATCATTGGGTAAGAATAAATCAAATCTATCTCTTCCCTCTGTTTCAATATCTTTATTCGTACCAACACAAATAATAACACAATCAGCATTTTTAGCGTCATTAACGGCCTTATCAAAAATCTCTTCTCTTCCGACGCCCATACCCAATACTGCTTCCGCGCCACCCCCCTTTTCAAAGAGTTCAAAACGTACTTTATAGAATTTACCCTTTTCAAGTTTTAGTGTAGTAATTTTCTTCATTGACGCATGCGGATACCAAGCATCTTGTATTAGTTTATCATCAATCCATAAGCGCATACCATCATCACTAAGTGTGGCGATAGGATAATCTTCAGTTTTATCAACCTTAATGTAACCGCTCCATCTTACTGAATAGCGATTATTTAAGACTCCGAAACCGGGACCATTTTCATCCCATGTAAAGTTTATTGTTTCATCAATTCTTGAAAGAACCGGAGTTCCATGCAAATCAATGTTGTTAAAATATTCTCCATTTAATCCATTCGTTTTTCCCGTCTTATCTGTATATAGATAGGTTGATTTAATAGGAACTATTTTTGTCTCAGAATCTAAGGAAACACCTTTCGCAAAATTGATTTTTACATTTGCCGGCAATCTATTTTTTAATCCGTCAAGAATTGTTACTGGACTAATATCATTTACCTCCGAACTTCCACCGCCTCCCGTTCTTGGTTCTGCAGCATTAGGTCCAATTACAGCTATTGTCCGGAGTTTATTCTTGTTAAGCGGTAAAAAATCTTTTTCATTTTTTAATAACACGATTGAAGCAAGTGAGGTCTCGTAGGCAATTTTTCTATTTACCGCACTATTAACTAATGATAGATCTTGCTGCAAGATCGGTTTATCAAACAAACCAAGTTTAAAAATTAGCTTGAGAATATTTCTAACTTTTTCATTTACTGCTTCAATAGAAAGCAATCCGGATTCAACCGAGCTCTTCAAAGTCTTTGTATTCATAAAATCGCCATTTGGCATTTCAATATCTAGCTCACCTTGAGCAGTCGGAAGTGAGGAATGAACTGCCCACCAATCACTCATTATAAGTCCTTTGAAATTCCATTCCTTTCTTAGGATTTCTCTTAATAGATAGTCATTCTCAGATGCAAAACGCCCATTAACTTTATTATACGCAGTCATTAAACATAAAGAATTAGCTTCTTGCACCGCAGCTTTGAATGCTGGGAAGTAAATCTCATTTAATGCTCTTCTGCTAACAATTGCGTTCACATACATTCTATCAATTTCTTCATTATTTACCGCAAAGTGTTTTACGGTTGCTGCAACACCTTCACTTTGAACTCCGTTTATATAATTCACCGCCATTCTTGAAGCAAGAAATGGATCTTCGCCAAAACTTTCAAAATTGCGCCCACCCATTGGCATTCTAACAATGTTAACGCAAGGACCCAGCAAAACATGCCTTCCATGACCTCGTGTTTCTCTTCCTATTCCAGCACCAACTTGCTTAATAAGATCAAGATCCCAAGTTGCAGCCATTGCTGCCGGAGCCGGAAACGCCATTGATTTACATTTATTCCACTGCACTCCAGCCGGGCCATCTGTCATTCGCAATTCAGGAATTCCAAGACGTGTATTTATTTTTGTTGCAACTCCGGTTCCACCTAGATAATCAAGTTTTTCATCGTGAGTCATTCTACCAATTAAATCTTCAACCCTATTTTCAATTGGAGCTGTTGAATCTTTGTACAGAAGTTTTTCTTGTGCAACGATTGGCAAGGCTGCCAATAAAACAAATAGCAAATATTTCTTCATCTCTTCTCCATGATTTTGCAACTTTTTTCTTTCTATTTTTCTACTGTTATTACTTTAATTGTAGCAACTTCAAATGGAGACAACGAGATGTCCGACGAGATCAACTTTATCTCGTTTTCATCTCCGCTGCTTAAAAACAAACGTGCATTCTCATTGCTACAAGTAATTTTTGCACTAGACATTTCATTCTTCGGATTGTATAACCTAATTATTATCCCGCTTCCATCTCTTGATGGTATAATTGCTGTTATTACTATTTCCGTTTTTTCATCCAGTTTTATTAAAGGGACCATTTTCTCAAAATGATTTGAAAAGGAGACTAACATTGGCTGAGCTTGTTCTACACCAAAACGATAAGCGGAAGAATAATCGAATTGTTTATGTGTTTGTAATGCATACTTAAATGTAGTAATACCCTCTTGTTCTGCTTTATAGTTAGTATGCCAAGAATTATTCATAACCCAGGAAAAGATTTTTGCTGAAGATTTTGCGTGCTCTTCCCATTTATTTTTCGAATTAGCCATCCAAGATTCTGCATTCATACCGCCCAACTCAACAAATGGGGCATCAATTGTGGCTATCGTAATTCCATGTTTTGCGTTAGATACATCAATCCATCTTTGCGCTGTAAAATAATTTTTGTTTGCACCAGGAAGTTGATCGACTTCCGGTTTCATAACAGACCACGCTAAGTCAATCCTTGTTTGCGGATTCTCGATTTCGAACGGGAATGCAAAACGAATGTTTTCCTTTTCATATACTTTTTTCTTATCAATTGTGTTAATAATCTCCGTCTTGTCCAAATCATTAAAAGTTCTTACTTCACTAAGTAATGAATTGCACCCCGGAGCTGAAGATGAATATATTACCCGATTTACAACCGGTCCTTTTTCTTTTAAGATTATTTTAGAATCAGAGCTAACTTTTGGATTAACAGCATTTCTGCCCGTCTGAATAAATTCATTAAAAACGTATGGATACTGCTTATCGATGATAGCTTCAATTTCGACCGGGAATCTGTTCTTAAGAGACTGATCGTAAGGTTGTCCTTCTGCTTTTATATTATTTGTATTTGTTTGACTAAACCGGAAACGTTTTTTTGAGAAAGGAGAAATATTATGAGCTACAAAAACCAGATCGCCATTATTCAATTTTTGTGTAGTAACTAGTTGACCGGATTCATCGACTAGATTGTCACCCCTCGTTTTTATTCCAGCTGAGACACTAATTAAGTCACTTCTGGTCCATGAATTTGAATTCCATACATCCAGATATTCAACAGTAGCTTCCGATTTTTTATTGAGGAGTCTATTTCGAAGCAGCTGAGAAATACTATCAGCCTTCAGTGCAAATGAACTTTTAATTTTCCATTGATCCTTAACATTGCTTTTTTCCGGCTCGGAGATACTGTTATACGCACCCCAAGTATGTTCTGAATAAAGAAGAACATTTTTCCACGCTTCATCAAATTCTTTGAATGGGAAATTCTTCGCATCAGTCAATGTATATAGAATTTCCAATTGAGTCAGCAATTCAGCAGTAGTTCTATTAAGTGCAGTTTCTTTTGCAGAAGAAGCCGCGCCATCTTCCCAGTAAGGAGTAAAATCTCCTCTAAATGTTGGAATGATTGACTCATATTTTTTTTCAAAATCATTAAACATTTCCGCAGTTGTTGCTATCTTGAATTGCGGAGTCACATGTGTATTATTCCATTTTTCAACAAAATTAGGAAGTAAAGAATTTGGCCCGCCATTATCTCCTATTGTATATCGTACTTGCACAATATCGTAGGGATATTTATTTGCATCTAGTTCATCTATGTATTCGGTGATCGGAGAAATATCTCCCGAAGTTAAATCCCAGTGATGAAACCATGAATACCCTTTGCCGGCAAGCCAAACAAGTATCTTATCTTTTCCGGACGGAGATTCCCAATAGAATGGTTTATTGCCCCACTTATTCAAAGCGTTTCCAATTCTATCACCTTCATTTGTACCAACTGAAAAATATTTCACCCCATTATCTGCAAATGCTTGAACAACGCCCCAAGTGTATCCGGGTACATCAGAAATCATTGCACTTTCTATTCTGATTCCAATTTCCCTTTCCAATTGATTTGAATAATCAAGCCATCTGTAAAGTTCTTCCGGCCTGCTCAAACCGGTTAAAAGATTTGCATAAGTAGCATCAAGTCCAATCCACCCTTTTCTCACTGCTTCAAAGAAGCCTTCCTTTTTCTCCGGAAAGTTTTCAAGGTAACTTTTTACAGCCCATAACACTTCTACATTCCATTTGAAAGAGCTTCCCATCTTGTTGCCGGATGAAAGTTTCGCAAGTCTTATTCCTTCATCAATATTCTTCCATTGTTTCTTTTCAATTTCTGTTTGAAGATCAGTGTAACCAATATCTACGTGAGAATGTGCAAGTAGGTAAAAAGTTGTTTTCTTTATGGGATTAATCATCACAGTGTATTTTTCAGATTGATTACCAACTTTGATAGAAAATGTTTTTTGTGATGGTGATTTAACAGCATCACATTTGATATAAAAATCATTTCTGCCAAGCACAAGATTATCTGAGAAAACCTTTCCTTCAGATGAAAATATCTCGATGGGCAGTGGATTTGAATAATGATCAACCGAAATTCTAATTAGCTGTGTTTCTTTGCCAATTTTATCTTTTTCAACAATTTTCTCTTCCTTAATACCAACTTTAGGCAGCAGCTTATATTCCATCACTCTAAACCAATGTCTGCTTCCAGTATTATCCCCTTTAATTTTAATTTTGAGTGATCTGTCTGCATTCAATTCTGAAGTTGGAATTGTTAGTATGAAATACCCCCAAAAATCTTTTTTGTTGCCGGCCCGGTTGTAGGATTTCAAATTCTTAAAACTTAGTAAAGCATTATCATTTGTTGTCTGCCAATCGGTGCCATCAATTCTTGAAGCAGTAACGAACAAAAATTTAAGCTTCTCATTAACAAACAATGAAAAAGTTCTTAAATCTTGTTCATTACCAGTAGAATAACCTCCGCTCCAGATAAAGGAAATTTTCTTACCGCTATAATTCACCGGGACTTGATCAGTTTCCCATTCTATATAGTCATGATTGTTTGTACATCTAGCTGTCATGGAAATAAGCGCATCTTGAGTTACAGAACAATCTTCAGCCTCTTCTACTCCCGCAATATGTTTGACAAACCCATTAAAAAATGTCCTATCATCCTGAGCGTTTATAAATCTATTAATAAAGAAAAATAGAATAAAAAAAATGATATACTTGTTCACTTTCATTCCTTTCAAAATTGATGATTCAAAACTTTCGCTTTCAATTCTGGTAAAGTAAGATAATTCTGTTAAGGGCATATCACTTGTTCTTAGGTTTCAATCTCATGTTTGTACGTTAAAATCATATTTTTATTATAATTTCAAGCGATAGTACAATTGGAAGTGTAATATAGAAGGGATAATACATTATTAAAATCATCAATAACCACATCTTGTTAGAATTTGGATCATGAGGAAACAAAGAGAGAAGTTTGAGAGATCACATTCACTAATAAGTTTTTTTGAACTAAATAAGCTATAAATAGTATTTTGAATCTAACTCATTAAGTGCAAAAGCATAAGCCCCTATTTCAATCGCCTTGCTGGTTCCAATCCGAGAAATTCCAATTCCAATTTTTTTGCACGAGTCATATTTTACTTTTTTCGTAGAGCCGTATACTGAGATTTCTGTAATATATTGTTTTACAAACTTCTGCCGATCTTCTTCGATGTCAAGATTATAAACATCGGCAATTAATCTTCTGAATTTTGATCCATCCTGTTTAATAAAGTAGCTTCTCATTTCATCAACTAAAAAAGGCATGAATAGAGAATGTGCTCCAGATAATCCGCCCCCTATTACAACAAGTCCATCTAGCAATGTAACCGCGTTTGAAATAGCGTCACCAACAACTCTAGCCATTAAAGCAAAAGCCTCAGTTGCTGCCTCTCTATTGCCGGGCAGTTTCCCTATTGCTATCTCGAAAATATTTTTAGGTGAAGGTATTTTATCTTTTGCTATCCAAGCTTTCTGAGCATATAAATTTTGTATTCCCCGTATGCTGGCATGCTCTTCTACGTTTTCCTGTGGTGAAAGTTTGTTACGCAACAACCAAATTTCACCTGAAATGGAATTATCACCCTGATATAGCTCCCCACAACTTACTATGCCACTTCCAAACCCAGTACCTAGTGTTAAGCCTAAAAGATTCCTATAGCGTTTAGGATTACCGGCTTTTTCAAGCATTGCATTTACTTCGGGTAAAAATCCCGCAATGGCTTCGCCATATGCGTATAAATCACCATCATTATTTATGAAAATCGGCAAGTTGAATTTCTCATTAAGCATTGGACCAAGCGCGACACCGCCTCTATATGCCGGAAAATTTCCTAGATCGCCAATTATACCATTTTGGTAGTCAGCTGGGCCGGGGAAAGCAAAGCTAATTGCAACAGGGCTTTTGGCCAGACTTTTTTTTATTCGAGTAAACCCTTCAATAATATTGTATAGGGAGCGATCTAGGTTATCTGCCTCAGAGTCGAGTATAATTTCATCTACTATTTGTTCATTACCCTTTATTGCAGAAAATATGAAATTGGTTCCTCCCGCATCTAGGGTCATAACAATTCTTTCGTCATTTTCATAATTCATATTTAACTCGATATAATTCGCAGATTTCAGTCATAATTATTTTATGCGGATATAAAAATTCACTAAGGGTAATCGTTAGAGTTGCTTTGTTAAATGACCAGCCGGTCAAATGATTAACCGGCTGGTACAATTTTAATTACTTCATCAATAACATTTTTTTAGTAATGTTTACTTTATCTCCAGTTAAGGAATAGAAATAAACACCTGAGCTCAAGTTTGCCGCATTGAATGTAACATGGTGAACTCCAGCATTTAACTTGCCGTTAATTAGCGTGGCAACTTCTTGACCTAGAATGTTTGCAACCTTAACAGTGTAGTTTCCATGAGTTGGTATTTCAAATCGAATACTTGTTGTTGGATTAAATGGATTTGGATAGTTTTGTTCCAAAGAATACTTAACAGGAATAACGGCATCTGTTTCTATAACATCGGAGGATGTAAGCCATTTTGCTTTTTGTTCCGGGAACCAGTTCAAATCGCCTAATGGAAATCCCCCGGTTGCTGCTGTATAAGATTTTGATGTTGTAGAATATGAAAAATTGAACGGATAACCTGTATTATCAAAGCCAGGATTGGTTTGTGGTGAACCATCTTTCCAGCATTCTTTTGCCATTTCAAGATACTTACAAGATGGAGCTTTAACGAAGCTTACATTCTCGCTAACCCATGTTAAAGTATCGGCACCAACCATTTTCTTTTCGAACGCGAAATCGAGTGTACGGTATTTATAAATAGTATCAGGAAAAGCTGTTTCAATAGCCGGATCAATCCAGAAATTATTGTTCTTACAATTAATCTTTTGTGTCATTCCCTTAAATGCATTAAGACTATCTAACGGCCAAATTTCGATTCTTGTCCATTCATCTCTGTCTCCCATATCTCCAAGTTGAAACTGTTTTTCCCATTCAGGTATATAACCAACAAATCCAGTTTGTAAGAATAAATTGTTTGTCATAACAATATCCGGACAAACATCAATTCTAAGAGGAGTGCGCATTAAATTATAAACAGTATTGTGATCGAATTTGAAATATTTTTGGCCACCACTAAAACGACCGAGGATATTATGCATCACATTATAAAAAGTATTGTTTACCATAACAATCGTATCCATGATTGTTTCGCGAGCATCAATTATTCTTCCGCCATGACTGCTATTAGCTGTATTATGCATATAGCTATCGGTTATAAAAACGCTACAGAAATTTTGATCGGCTACTATAATTCTGTTTTTCACACTATCAATTTCACAGTTATTCAAAGTAATTTTTACATTCGTTGTACCAGTCTGAATTAAGTTCCCTTGTTGATTTCTTGATGAATTAACACCACTGATATATAAGCCATCTAATTTTAAGCTCTTGTACGGCTTGAATATATAGTCTGCCGTATTGCCACTGGCATCTGGTACAATAATGAGTTTGGGTCTGTCTAAAGTAGTGTTGCCCGTAGCAGAAATCTTCAGATCGTAGTTGTTTGCAATTTGACCAGTTACAAAATAGATGCCGCCTCTTTCCAGTGTGTACGATTTATTGATGCGCACGCCGGCAGAAGTTGTATCGCCATTAATAGCAGCAACTAGCTTTGTTCCGGTTGGTAAAGCTTTTTGAGCAATAACAGTTGAACTTATTGAAGAAAGAATGGCGAGCACCAAAAAGCACATTATTGACTTTGTAATACTAATACGCATAACTACTCCTTCATTTTTGAATAGAATTAAGTTATTAATGCTAGCATGAATTTTATATCATGCGCTTATGAATAATGAGTGTGATCCTTTATTTATGTTTTCGTCCCTTGGATTGTTCATAGCTTGTACTGTACTCCGAAGTCAATGGTCATTCCATAATCTTCCGCTCTTGTAGTAAGGTCTTTGTAACGCAAGTAGGTCTTTTCTTTTTGGCTGGTAATATTATTTACCTGAAGAATCAAACTGAGATTGTCCAGTAGGTGTTGCTGAACGACAAGATCCCATCGCACTGTAGATCCATCAAGCGCATCATCTGCTTTGGCAAGCCCAACACTACGCAATACATCTCCTTGATAGATCATTGATAAACGTGATGAGAATCCCCCTTTTTCATATCCAATTGTAAGATTAGCTATTTGATCGGCTTGACCAATCATTCTTTCTGTTCTTATGGTATCTCTCGTTGTAGTTACTACATAAGGAGGCGTGGATAGATATTTAGTTTGATATACTGTGAACGGATAATCTGTTTCTGAATGTACTAGAGAATAATTAGCATAAAGTAGAATTCCATTAAATGGGCTTGGCAAAAAGCTGAAATTTGTCTGCAGCTCAAATTCCCAACCATCAACTTTGGTTTCGCCCGGTAAGTTATCCGGATATGAAACTGTCCAGCCTTTCAGATCTTTCAGATAAGAAGCATAATACCCGCCGGTCATTCTTCTAGTTCTTATATAGTCGATGTCGTACATCTGTTTATAAAATTTTCCTATAGTGAACAATCCCAAATTATTGTAAAATGATAGGTAGACATCATAGTTGTTAGCTCTTGTTTCTTTAAGATTCGGGTTCCCATAACGAAGTACTAGTTCATCAAAATTTATTATTTCATAAGGAATGAGATTCAAGTAACTCGGTCGCGAAAGTGATTTAGTTACAGCTAATCTTAGATCTGCCCATTCAACTGGTTTTATCTTTATCTGAACCATCGGTAAAAAATTTCCATACTTTCTGCTGCCAATAGAATCATTTTGAGCTCCTTTTAAAATTATATTTGCTACAGAAGGATTAATTACGTTAGTAGTGTAGTCGGTTATTGTATTTTCATATCGGAAGCCGGGCAAAAAAGTAATAATATCTTTCCACTTGAATTCGCCCATTAAAAAGACAGAGTTGACCGTCTCTCCGGAATTGTAATCTTCAACATCAATTTTGTAATTGCGTGTTTGTCTGTATATGTTTTCATATTGCTGAACAAAGGAATGAAGTTTATCCGTGTCCAGAACTTCATTAAACTGATAATCTCCTGACATAAAATTGTCTAAATATTTTTTGTCGGAAATGAAGTTAGAAAGCGATAGATCTGCTGCACTGTATTTCGCAGATTCATAAAGTCCTGGATATGCCGCCATTACTTTCTGTCCTGTGTACCATCTCAATCCTCCCCATTGATCTACATTTTTTACTCTATTCTTATCTTTGATTTTTCCACCAATTTTAAAGTAACCCGAAATATCATCGCCTAAAAAGAATGGATAGCGAACGTTTAATTCGGCAGTCAAATTCTCATCTTTTACATCTTCCAATTGCAAGTACGAATTATTCATCCATCCAGCCCTTGCATTGTTTAAAGCATAATTTGAAACGCTTGCTGGAGAAAGGTTTTTTATTGGCATTGCGCTAGAGAATCCGCTGGTTTCATCAAACTCTGTACTTGCTGCCCAAGGAGTATTCTCTTTTGATATCGCATAGGATAAAGTCCAGTTGATTTCCGTTATCCCCAAAAGATGTTTACCGTTTAGAGAATTGCTCCATGTGTTAAGTGAAACACGGCGTTCAAAATATGAACGGTTATGATATCCGCTTGAAATAGCATAATCATGAGTTTGATTTTTTTCATCCTGATCGGTTCCAGCCCATAAACTTGTTAAGAAAATGTTATGATTCTCGGCTAACTCATAATCTAAAGCAAGGTTTAATCCATATCTTTTTCTGATTTCATTATGTTTAGTAAGGGTAACATCTGCAGTCTCATAAATCGGTTCACCATCAACTTCACCGGTCCATGTGTACCTTCCTCCTACTCCATCAGATGCCCGGTTTGCTCGTTGTATGTTTCCATTTAAAACAATGCCGAGTTTAGATTTTCCCTCTACATTACTAAAGAAACGGTTACTATAAGAAATACTTCCTCTATAATTACCATAATCTTTTTCCAGATTGTTGTAACCGCCAAATAAACGGATAGAAGTGCTTGCTGCTTCTGGGGCTCTCTTAGTAGTAAAGTTAACCGTTCCACCAATTGCATCTCCATCAAGATCAGGTCGCAGAGCCTTAAATACTTCGATGCCTTCAAGAACATCGGGAGAAATCATGCTTAAATCCACAGACCGGTCATCAGTAGCTCCCGAACCATCGGTGCTAAAACTTCCCGGTTGCGAAGTAGCGGGTAACTGAATACCATTAACAGTGATTGCGCTGAACCTAGGCGATAGTCCGCGTACTACAACTTTTTGTCCTTCACCTGCATTTCGTTGAATTGAAATACCGGGTAATCTTCCAAGAGATTCTGCGGCATTCTGATCCGGTAATTCTTGGAGTTTATCTTTTGAAACCACATTAACAATTGTGTTAGATGTTAGTTGCTGGTTTATAGCCGCGGACTGTCCTTGCAACTGAGCAGTTACTTTTACTTCGCTAAGGCTAATAGCATCGTACTGCAGTTTAAAACTGGCTATTGTTACTTGTTCAGGTTTAACTGTTACAGAAATTTCCGTTTTAATATAACCGATATAAGACACAGTAATTTTATACTGCCCAATCGGAACTTGAAGTAACTGATAATTACCTTCGATATCTGAGAGTGTCCCCCTTTGGGTACCCTGAATCAAGATACTTGCCCCCGGTAATGCTTCTCCAGTGCTAGTATCTGTTACTTTTCCGGTAATTTTTCCGTTTTGTGCAAAAACCTTTTCGCTTGTACAAGCTAGAAGTACTAAAAGAATAACACTTAAATTTAGAAATCTGAGTTTTTTGTACATAAGTTTACCCGTTAGTAGTTTTTTGTTTGTAAAATCTTTTTTGCAATTTGAGCGCGAAAATTATACTACGTGTTGATAACCAACTAGTATTTAGGTTTGTTTGTTAGGTATTCTTGTTGCAGAATTGCATGAATTAGAACTTTAGGTGTGTGCGTTAAGTAAAAATAAACTTACCGACTATTCTTTCGATTCCTTCATGTAGACAGTTGGAGATTTGCCAAATTGTTTTTTGAATAACTTGCTGAAATGGGATGGGTCCTTAAATCCGACTTCATATGAAATTTCTGTGATTGATAGTCCAGATTCTCTTAAAAGCTGAGCAGACCTCTTAAGCCTTATTACGGTAAAGAATTCTCTAGTTGGAAGATTTGTAAGCGACTTAATTTTATGATACAAACTGACTCTATTCATAGCCATAAGCTCACTAAATTTTTCTACACTGAAATCCGGGTCATCCATATGTTGTTCAATTATTTCAATTGCTTTCTGCATAAATTTCTGATCAACAGATGTAATGGGAATGTTCTTTGGTTCAATTTTCATTCCATTGGTAAATTTATGCTGAATGCTTTTACGAGTTTCAACCATATTATGTATTCTAAGAAGAAGCTCATCTCTGTTGAATGGTTTAATCAAATATTCGTCCGCTCCATTTTCAAGTCCATCAAGTATACTTTGTTGAGATGAACGAGCAGTCAATAGAATTATTGGAATATGGCTTGTTCTTTCATCAGTCTTTAGCTTTTTACATAATTCAATTCCATCCATTTGAGGCATCATAATATCGCTTATAATCAAATCGGGACCGAACAAAAGTGCTTTCTCAAATCCGTCTTCACCATCAATAGCCTCCTCCACATCATATTCATGCATCAGTTCGCTATGTATATATTGACGCATATCAGAATTATCCTCAATGATTAGTATTTTATTGAGTTCATGGTTATGTGAAATTTTCGAAGCAATGACTTCATCCCCTGATTGAATTTCCTTTATATATTCAGATTTATCAACCGCCGCATGTCGAACTATTCCATCAATCATTTCTTGGTTCATTATTGGAATTCTTACCGTAAATGTTGTTCCAACACCTAGTGCACTTTCTACTGTGATTTCTCCGAGGTGAATTTTAACCATTTCCTTTGCTACTGCGAGACCAATACCCGTACCGCCGGGAAAGTTCTTTATGTGGTCCTGTACTTGAAAGAAACTGTCAAAAATTCTATTCACATTATGAGGGGCAATTCCAATTCCGGAATCGCTAACCAAAATTTCCAGCCAATTTATCACTCTGTATGAATTGTTTTGATCCGGATAAATAGTTTTTTCTTTTTCAAATGTGTTATGCCTTAATTCTACTGTAATAGATTTATTTGGCGGTGTAAACTTTAGCGCATTAGAAAGTAGGTTGAACAAAACCTTTTCTATCTTGTCCGGGTCAAACCATATCTCAAGTTTATCAATGGTGGTCTTGAAACGGAAATCAATCTTTTTAGATTCTGCTAGTGTTGCAAAGGAAAGAAATTCTTCTCGGATGAAATCTATTACATCACCTTTGTTCGGTTCAAATTTCAGTTGCCCAACTTCAATCTTTCTGTAATCCAGAATCTGGTTAATTAACCTTAACAATCGCTGGCAATTTCTTTCCATTAAGTTAAGCGGTTGTTTCAGTTCTTGTTTTATATCAATCGATTTGAGGATTTTCGATAAAGGCCCCATGATTAATGTTAATGGAGTTCTCAATTCATGCGAAATGTTGGTAAACAATCTGGCCCTAGTTTCGGAAAGATCCTGTATAATTTTATTTCTATGATACAAATAAACTATAAATGAAGTGATAATCGAAAGGAATGATAAAATCAGAAAGATAAACCATGGCTGTTCCCAAGTTGGAGGAATCACATAAAACGAAATTTTCGCTGGAGTAGGGTCAACATTTAGATCTCTGTTTCTCGACTTAACTTCAAAAGTATGGTTCCCACTGGAAAGTGAAAGAAAAATTTCGCTCGTCTTTTTAGAATAGGCCGACCATTCCCCATCATCGAAGCGATAAGAATATTGAATCTGGTCACTTGGCGTGTATTTCCAAGGGTCATTTGCCTTCCAAGATAAAATTGCATTACCGGGCTGAGCAACTTTATCCATTGAAAAAGTTATTACTGTCTGCGGCGGTAGTTTATCTGGATGATATCTGATAGTCCTAAAATTATCATTATAATTAGCAAAATATGCTTTGGAATATAATGCCTTTCTGTACCACACAGCCGGATTTTCATTTATCCAAATGCTGCCATCCTTTGTAGCTTTAAGAGAAATTCCATCTCTTCTATAAAGAATAAATCCCGGAAAGATGTCGTTAGCCCAGGTCTTACCGTCAAAATGAGAAATGTCTTTATCTGTAGCAATCCATATGTTGCCATTTGGTTGCGCTAGAATACTTAATATGCTATTACTAGCTAAACCGTTTTTAGTTGTGTACTGTGTCCATTTGCTTGTTTGATAATCAAAGTAAAACAATCCATTAGTTCTTGTACCAACCCAAATATTCCCGTTCCTATTTGATTCAACACAATCAACAAAATTCTGGACAAGGCCTACTGGAGTGGTAATTTTCTTCCAAAATCTGTTATTAACATTATAGCAGTAAAAACCTAATTGTCCTACCCAGATATTCCCATCGCCCGATTGTGCCATACCATAAATGCCGAATAATTTAAAATCCTCGCTACTCGGATAGTATTCAAACTGAAATTTATTTTCCCCAGAAGAATTTGCGCTAATATATCTTACAAGGCCACCATGCCTCTTTTTGTTTGTGTCAAAATCGGAAGTTGTACCAAACCAGATTGAACCATCATGTGCATCAAGTACGGCTCGCCTGTCTATGCCCCATGATAATTCTGGATGAAGTTGCTTAAACCATTTACCATTGGTAAAGTATGCTGTTGCTGCCACATATTGGTGGCTGCCGAACGCCCAAATCTCACCATTTCTAGAAACAATCATCCCAACCGGTGTATCAATTAAGCCATCTTCGGAGCTATATTCAGTCCAGACTTTCATTTCATCATCAGTTTTTACAACTGTATTATTCACTGTGATGAACCATTTATTTCCGTTTTTCTCTTCTGCTTGAAAACTAATGTCTGTATATGTAGACCACTTCTTATCAGAAAGATCAATTCTCCATACATCATTGCTTAGCCCAATCACCCACAATTTCTCTTTTGAAGTTTGGAACAACCTCAATCTATTTGATGGGAAAGGAAGCTTTGGTCGTTCATAAATTTTCCACTCATTGTTTTTAAAAATGAATACTCGTCCAATACCCGAAATGCAAATTGAACCATCTTTCAATTCAAGGATATCGTTCTGTATGTCTTCAGTCCGGAACATCTGTTTAACACGTACCGATTTCCATGAATTACCTTCTCGAATTTTAATACCGCCGTCGTTCTGTCCGCTAACAATAAATATTTTACCGGATGAAGTTGTTTTTATGATCGGATATTGTGTCTGTGTGTATGTAGGGTCTGTATCAAGTCTTGTCCATAAAGGTCTAATACTATTCGAGTAATTACATCTGTAAATTCTTCCATCTCTTAACCCTATCAATAAAATTCCGGGTTTTTCGGAACATAGGCTATAAATATCACAAGGAGATGATGATTTAATTGTATGCAATTGTGTTTCATCTTGAATATTCCGGTAGGAATTATCATCCCGATATAATAAAACTTTTCCATTACTAATTCGCAATACACCATGTTTGGCTCCAATCCAAATACTTTTATCGGGTGTTTCAATAATTGGGAAACGGTTGTACGGAAAATCATTAGGATCGCCAAAATCTAAATCAATTGGAAGTCTGGACCATTTTTTATTTCTGAAAATAAATACACCTTTAGTCGAGCCGGCATAAATAGTTCCATCACTATCGGCATACAAAGTAACTACTGGAACATCTTGAGCATCTTTAGATAATTTATAATCGCTCCAATTCAATCCATCGTAGCAAAGCACTCCTCCATTTATTCCGAACCAAAGAAGTCCCTTATCATCTTCTGTCATGCACTGGCATCCCCTTCCACTTAGTTCCGGGAAATTCTGCCATCTCCAATATTCAGTTATCGGTTCTACTATTTTGGGTTTATAATTTCCGGACGCCGATATATAAGTTACACTTGTAATCAGTTGTATAAATAGGAATATGTATTTGAGTATTCTACGCATCATTGATTTACATTATCACTTTAATGTTGGATACATGATTTACTCAATTCTTTGAGAGATTAGTCTTTATCACAATTTTTATTTGCCAAATACTATACTCATACGAATTAATCATTTATCCTAATTACAGTTCCATGTCTAATACCTTGAGGTAAAACAAGTTCAACTGACAAATCTTTCCAGTTTACTAAGTCTTCCGATACAATGAGACCATACTTATTTTCCATATACTTATCAAAGTATAAGTACCATTTATTGTCGATCTTTATTACGGTTGGTCCTTCTGCCCAATACTTTCCAGTGATTGGCTCTGTTGGTTTACCATAATGACCAATTGCTTTTGGGCTAATAGCTATACGAATATTTTTTTGAGGTGTAAACGGTAAGTTAGTTTCATCTTTTAAAAACATTAAATAACTATAGCCATCTTTTACAATTGTTGCATCAATTACATTAAAGCCTTGATCGTAAAAAAGTTTTGATTCACTGAAAGTTTCAAAATCTTTTGTAGTTACATAATATATTCTGTGATTTAGTCTTGCCCCAAAAGGTGTTTTGTCTTGTCCATCTGTTTCAGAAAATTTTCCGGGAATAGTTGTTGCCCAAATGATTAAGTATTGTTTTTCAACATCATCGTAGAATAATTCCGGTGCCCAACAATTAAGCGCATCTTTCTCATGTTCCATAACCGGGATATATTTTTGTTCGGACCAGTGAATTAGATCATATGATTCAGCATACCCAATTCCTCTTTCCCACCAGCTTACAGTCCATGTTAAATGATACTTTTTATCCGGGCCAAGTAATATAGACGGGTCTCGCATTAATTTATCCTTGCCAACTGCCGGTATAAGAAGCGAACTGTCATTCTTAAGTGCCTCCCATTTAAGTCCGTCATTACTTACTGCCAAATGCAGACCATCTTCACCATTTCCCTTAAAATGTGAGAATAAGTATTTCGATTGAGTAAGTTTGAGACTATCAGCGTTTTGAGCTACCGAAAGAGTTATAATTGAGCCAACAAAGAATAGTGCAAAAAAAAACTTTTTTTGATTCATAAATGCGACGTCTTTTCTTTTTATATGAAATGACACGAAAATCTACGTTCCCAAATTCATCTTAATTTGATCAAATCCTACTCTTTACCTCTATCAGTAACAAGATCATTAATTAACTCAACGATTGAAAAATAATATTCTAATATTAAAGCCGTAGGTTCCTATGTAAAAATATTTGGTACTCGGGTTTATTTGTAATTCTCTGGCATGGATATCAAATAGTAATCCAAATCTTAAAGTAAGATCAGTTTTCTATTCTCATGTGTGTGAATGAATAAAAGAAAGGTTGTATTAATAAGGATTTATATTAATTGCTATTGACTTGTCTATGTTTTTCATCTCCACAAAATATAAAACGCACTATTATTGATACTTTTCTGTCATTGATGGAGTAATGAATAAGCACAGTTGCAATCATCTTTTTAAGAATTGGTTTCTTTTACTTTCTTTTTAAGAAATTTTAAATACTTTCTTTCTTTGGATGACATTGTGTTACCAAGTAAAAATCCAAACGGTTTTAATGATTCTACACGATCGAATATAACCTTAAATATTGCGATAAGAGGTAATGAAAGAAACATTCCTGGTATTCCCCACAATGCGCTACCAACTAATACTGCAATAATTGAAATAAATTCGTTAAT
>Ga0172380_10001914_pt1 | contig 34656 bp, 32 predicted proteins | sample Leawe162metaG_FD_119747 | JGI IMG/M metagenome (GOLD analysis project Ga0172380, IMG submission 119747) | Leachate microbial communities from a municipal landfill in Southern Ontario, Canada - Leachate well 162 metaG | ecosystem: Engineered > Solid waste > Landfill > Unclassified | place...
GCCTTCCGCAATCAGCGGCTGCGGGTCATTCGCGTGGCGCACCAGCACCAGCACGCAGACATAATGGGCGCGACGGTTCTGCTGTCCGGCCAGTTCCGCAAGCAGCTTCTGGTTGTTGCGCTGATCCGATTTCGGTTCGCCGCCGTAGCGTGCTGACAGCACCCCGGGTGCTCCGCCGATCGCTTCAACGCACAGCCCGGAATCATCGGCCAGCGCCGGCAAGCCGGACAGACGCGCGGCATGGCGCGCCTTTTCCAGCGCATTTTCGACGAAAGTGCAATGCGGCTCCTCGGCTTCCGGGATGTTGAAATCCGCCTGCGGCAGCACCGCGAAATCCAGCGGCGCGAGCAACTCGGCGAATTCGCGCAGCTTGCCGCGGTTGTTGCTGGCAAGAACCAGTTGCTTCATGAGGCCTGCAGGGCGAACTGTTGCGCCATCACCAATTCCTCGATGCCTGCCGCAGCCATGGCCAGCAGGGTATCGAGCTCGGTGCGCGAGAACGGCGCGCCTTCGGCGGTGCCCTGCACTTCGACGATGCCGCCGTTGCCGGTCATCACCACATTCATGTCGGTATCGCATCTGGAATCCTCGGCATAGTCGAGATCAAGCACCGGCTGGCCGTTGACGATGCCGACCGAGATCGCGGCGACAAAATCGCGCAACGGGTTCTCGGCAATCTTGCCTTGCGCCAGCAGGCCGCGGACGGCGTCGTGCAGCGCCACACACGCCCCGGTGATGGCAGCCGTGCGGGTGCCACCGTCAGCTTGCAGCACGTCGCAATCGAGCGTGATCTGGCGTTCGCCAAGTGCCTTCAGGTCGGTGATGGCGCGCAGGCTGCGCCCGATCAGGCGCTGGATCTCCTGCGTGCGACCGCTCTGCTTGCCTTTGGCCGCCTCGCGCGCGGTGCGGGTATGCGTGGCGCGCGGCAGCATGCCGTATTCGGCGGTAACCCAGCCTTGTCCCTTGCCACGCAAAAAGCCGGGCACGCTTTCTTCAACGCTCGCGGTGCACAGCACGCGGGTATCGCCGAACTCGACCAGCACGCTGCCTTCGGCATGGCGGGTGAATTCTCGGGTGAGGCGCACTTTGCGCAACTGGTCGGGCTGGCGTCCGGAGGGGCGAACTGAGGGTTGAGTCATGTGGGGTTCCTGGTTGATTATGATGAGTGGGTTACGGATTGGGGTTAGTTTTTTGGAAGACGCGTTCTCTGGAATATGGGCAATACCGGGGCCTCCAGCAGAATGCGCGGCTCAAGCTTCGGCCGGTTCTCCTTGCCGATTCAGGTGAGTTTGATTTTCTGTTCCTTCAACATGGGGATATAAAGTAACCATTTGATTGATATGCATTTTATTTGATTTGTCGTTTTCGAGTGAAGTAAAGCCGTTCAAGCCCAATATGGGACATACTCGGCGAACTTCGATGAGGGCGAGTCCGTATCCTTGCGTTTGATACGTCCGGCATTCACCGCGTCCCGGATCAGGTTGGATACCTGGGTGCGTTGTCGTTCTTGCATCTTCAGACGTTCCCGCAAGCTGGTGTTGGTCATGGCGCCGCTGGATAGGTACTTCAGCACGGCGTGCTGGTAGCAGGCCTCAATGCGCTCGGACTGAGACATGTCGGCAAACTTGCGCGGCGCATAGAGAATAACCTTGAACGCCTTTTCGGCCTGAACAAATGCGACCGGCGGAAGCCCGAACAACTCGATGGCCGTCACGACTTTCTGGAAACCGGTGCCCCGTTCCTCGCAGATGCGGTAACGACGAAAGGCTGCGGCGAGAATTTCGTTGCGCGATTCAGGCGTTGCTCCGATCAGGCGGTCTACCGTCTTGCCGGGCAGCAGGCCGCCCGGGTTGGTGAACTCGATGCGGTCATCGAATACCTCGATCATTGGCCCCGCCCCGGCGATGGTGAAATCCTGATGGATGAGGGCGTTCGCAATCAACTCGCGCAAGGCGATCTCTGGGTAGACGGCAACCTCTGTCCGCAACGCCTCCCGGATGACTTCGCTATGGGGCAGACTACGCTTGAGATAGGCAATGAGTCCCTCAAAGCCGATGGCATAGCCCTTCTGACCGACCATCTCGTCAATGGTCTCCACCTTGTTCAGTCCGCGATAACGAATGACGCGCAGGCGCTTTCTTTGCAATGTGTCGAACGGGTGCAGATCGCGGGCGGCGGCGATCGCGCCGAAGTGAGTGAGGTAACCGCCATCGCCGAAAGGCTCGACCATTTTCTCCTCGACCAGCCAACGTAGCGTATTGTCGGAATCCGCCGGCAGCGGCCGTTCCAAGAGCTTGCAGATCGTGGCAAGGTCGAGTTGCGCAAGCAACTCCGGCAATGCAAGGCGAGGGGACGCACGCAGTTCCTCCCAGCGCGGCGCGCGGCTGTTCATCAACAGCGCGCCGATTTCCTGGCGCGATGCCTTGCGCGTCGTGCCGCCCGAGCGGACCCAGGCGTGTTCGATGGATTTTCCGCGGCGATGCACGGGCTTGACCGGCTGTTCCGGAATATGCACGAGCAGCAGCGGCACACCCTCCCAGTCGACCACCGCATGGTCGATGGCGATGGGTGGTTCGAGCGCGTCCCGGCCCAGGTTGGCCAGTTGATTGACGATTGTCTCGACCGCCTCCTGGGTTACGCCGACCACGGCAGCCGTCGAGTCGTCGATGCCGAAAACCAAGAATCCGCCGCCGGAATGGTTGCCGAAGGCCGACAGGTGCTCGACCAGCCGTTCCTTGTTCGATGACAAACCGCTCTTCCAGTCGAGTTCGTTCGGCTCCGTGGTGAGCGGAAACAGGTTCTGCCGAAGAATCGCGACGGCGCGTACAAGCCAAGGTTTCGATGTGCTCATATCGCAGCAACTCGTTGATGAACAGTGAAGTATTTGAATATGTCGTTTTCGAGTGTAGTAACCGCCATAGCAACTGCTGCCTTCAGCCCCAGCAGGTTGTCGAACATATCTTGATCCGTCATTCGATGCTTCGCTTGATACGATTTCGCAGGGTCTTCCAGCAGAATGTGCGGCTCCAGCTTCGGCCGGTTCTCCTTGCCGATCCAGGTGAGTTCGAGTTTTTGTTTCCTAACCATCGTATTTCTATAGCTGAAGCATGCCGTGATGCAGGCATCATGGCAGGGCTAAGCCCTTGCATACCGATAGTTACCTTTTATTTGTTGCGCCAAATACTGCCCCTTTGACGCGGCATTTCGCAGGTCATTGAAAACAGCCTCGGGTACGTCAAAGTAGTTGTACATTCCTCCACTATTGAATTCGACCGTAAGCACTTTGCTGTCTGTGTCGTAAGCAAAGCGCGATATGTTCGATGATTGCGTGACTATCCATTCCATGTCTCTCTCCTGAACAAAAATATGCGGGTTTTGCATGCGCCAGTGCTTAACCATGCGTGGGTAGTTAGACGGATCACGTCCTTGGCTCCATCCAGCTGGACCGTCAAAGCCTTCGTTCTTGTTACCAGGCACAACTACACAGGGATCAGCACTGTCAGGACGCTTGTCAAGAGAAGGTGCGGAGATCAAAGTCCGAACCGGAAGACTAACCGCCTCCCCAACAATGATGGCTTCGCCCGTTCGCAAGATGGGGAGCATCTCAAATAACCCTTTGAGGTTGTCCGATGCCGCGCTGGCGACATGGCTTCGGTCAGTGTCATTAGCTAGTCGCATAGCGAAAATTGTTCCGCACTGAGAAAGAATGGTCGAGTCAATCTCCGATGGACGCTGGCTAACGATCATCATGCCAACACCGTACTTTCGCCCTTCTTTAGCAATCCTGCGAACTGCTGTCGCCGCAGCGCCTGAATTCTCTTTGGCAAGATATGCATGCGCTTCCTCCAGAACGAGCAGTAAAGGCCGATGACGTCCCCCCTCTGGCAAGTTTCGCGCCCAGAATATGGCGTCGTAGAGAATGCGAAGAAGCGCACCAATCAAGTCATTGAGAATCGATGATGGAATGCCTGATAAATCGAGGATCGTGATAGGTTCTTGTCCACCGATCCACTCCTCCAGTAACGTGTCTAAGTCTCTTTTTGTTTTGCCATCAACATCGGGTAACCAGTCTCCGGGATTGAAGAGAAAGCTCATCCTGGGGTCGCGAAGTCTAGATGCCAGACCAGCCAATTGTTGCCTCAAATTGAGCGGCTCAGGAGATCGACTCCAATTGATTTGTTGATCTTTGGGACCCGAGGTTTTAACTGTTCGATACGCGGGAGGCATTACAGCCATAGCATCGCCTAACTGTGCCGGTTGGCCGTTCGCATCAAGTACATATGCGGGTTCAAGCTCATCTTGTCCCCCGCCTGGTTTTGCAATTACAGTTTGGTGTTCTCGTCGATAAAGATCAAGCCACAGTTGGTGTATACAAAACGGAATTGGAGAATCAACTGTTATTCGCGTCTCATCTATTCCCTCTCGGGGCTGATTTCTTAGAGAGTCTTTCTTTAGTTGCACAATTGCATCGGCAATTGCTGCCGTCTTCGCGCCATTGTCATCGCCTAACTTTCCAAACGTGAGTGCAGTCAGTTCTTCAAAGCTAAGTGCCCAAAACGGAACACGCAATGCCTTCTGGGCTTTGGTGGCATCTTCGGAGACGCGAAATACAGCTGCTCTATCAGAGAGTGCTTTAGAGTATTCGCCATGAATATCGAGGACGACGATTCTGGCGGACGGGTAATGAGACGATTCAGACAAAGAATTCAGCAGTCCCGCCACAGTCGTCGATTTACCTGATCCGGTAGTTCCGACAACTGCCGAGTGCCGCGTCACCAGCTTATTGATGTTTACAAGCGCTGGAATGGATTCAGCGCTAGCAAGATGGCCTACAGCCACGAAGTCATCAGGCTCGCCAGCGCCATAAATTCCGCGAAGATCGGCCTCGGTAACGATATGCACACGATCTTCAATTGTTGGATGCTGAGATATCCCTCGTTTGAACTGCCGCCCGCTGCGCTCACCCTCACCAACCATTTGCACCGTGATCCAACGGTTTCCGTAAACCCGTTGTTCTTGCTCGCGCTGCGGTGCTGCTCCCGCGCCCACTTGTGAGACCACTCCATATAAATCGAAGAACCCTATCGGAATGCGAACAAAGCTTCCCACTTGGCCAATGCGGTAGCCTTCGCCACGTACGAAGCTAAGTCCGGTAACCGTATCGTTACTCAGCTCAACTGTTATCGTCGCACCATGAACGTCTTGCACTGTTCCGATGAAGGTAGGATCACGCAACATCGCCGTCCTTTTTTTCGCCTTGATGCTCATCATCGAAGCGGGATAGCTGTTGTGCTAGAAAATCACCAAAGTGTTTGAAGTCCCCAAGCTGAAACTCACAGTTTGTAACGATTGCATCATCGCCTACAGGCACGTCTTTTTTTATGACACTCAAACCATGCATTGCGTGCTCAGTGTTTTCGTCACTTCGCCAAGCTCGCTCTATCGTGCCTAAAACCGCACCATCGCGCGCGAGTAGACTGAGATTTGGATGCTTTTGCTTCTTAATCAATTCACCTGAATAATTCGACCGAGGCCCATACAAGAGCCCGAAGCAAATAGCTGTTGGATTACTTCTCAAGCCTTGAAAAATAACTTCGTTCAAATGCTGATCAGCGAACGAGTAACCACAGGTCACTAATACTGCTTGGCCACGCGCCAGGAAATTCTTGAGGCGGTCAAGCATGGCCAAGTACGGCAATCTTCGACTCTCGTCATATTTAAGGTGCGACGGATAAATCATCTGGCGATCACCCTCAATCGGTTTCCCGGTACCCGTCCGCACCACCTTGAGAGTTTTTTTATCCTCGCCCTCGTACCTACCCCACCAATTTATGGATCCATGTAGTTTCCACAACCGACTCCAGCGTACAGGAAGGCATGTTGCCGGAAGAGATACATCCTCCTCCATTGAAGTTAGGTCAAAGAAAGCCTCCTTTGCTCCGACGAACCCATCAAAGTATGGAACCCTGTGCAATTCGAGGGCCTGCTCGACTAACAAGTCGTAGTTAGGTGTAAATATTTCCACTGGATGTTCACGCGGGATTCCATTAATCCATTTTGTCAACTGATGGTAGGGGGTGTTGGAGTCAGGCAGTTCGGCTCCAACAACTTCAGTGGTGATCTCACATATTTTTTCATCGAGTCCAGAAAGCGAGGTTCTATTTAAACCATGTATGTCGCCATCCCTCACTACTTCCTGAAGGGCGCGAATATGGCTCAGGATATCTTCAATCGTTGGATCGGCTGGTCCACCCTCTGAAAACCGCTTCAAGATGATATTAAAACTGTCTTTATGCTCCGCAGATTCTCCAAGTTTCTTCTTGATGTCGGCAGTAAGCTCTCGGATAGCAGGAATCAACGGTGTTGTCCCGTCACCGTCTGGATGTGGAATGGAAGCTGGGCATCCAGCGCCGAGAAGAAAAGCAACCTTCGTCTTTGCTGGAGCAAGCGCATCTAAAAGATTTTTTGATTGCCGATATGGGCAGTGCGATTGTGTACTCATGAGTTGGTCAGCGCCTTTGGTGTTTTACTTTCAGTGTCGAGAGTTTGCAACTCCAAGCCCTCAATCTCCTGCAACGACTTCCCCGCAATCCCCTGCAAGTCCCCATACATCCCCACCGTCGCCCCCATCACGCGCTCGATCTGTTCTTCTCGCTTGGCCCATTGCTTCATGATCGCCTTGCGCTCCTTGTCCAGGTCTTCCTGCATCGAGGAAAACGCTTCGACGATGGCTTCGACGCGATGACGGAAACGGGGGCCGGTGAGATACTGATAGACCATCTCGGTCTTGGTCTGCTGGCCTTCGGAAACCTGCCGCGCCATGCTGACCTGAAGCAGCGTATGGCGCAGCACCGTCGCGACGGGCAGCGCGGCACGCGGGCTGGTGACCCAGACGCCGTCGACGACATCGAAGGATTCCACGCCTTTGGGCAATACCTGGCTGACGAGGACGGAGATGTCCGCTTTCGCGGTGCGCTGATCGTCCCGCAGCTTGGCCAGCCAGCCGTCGCTCCAGTTGCGGGTGCGCTTCGATTCCCAAAGTATGGTGCCGCTGGGCTGGCCGCTTGGGCTGACCACCCGTTGCAGCGCGTCGCCGCCGAATTCGCCTTTCGGCACTGGCTCGATGGTGTCGAACGGGAACTTGGCGCGCAACAGGTTTTCCAGCTCCAATTCCTGCACTTCGCCCTGCAACTGCTGCGAGCCTTGCTCGGCTTTCTGCTTGAGTTCTTCGATTTTCTGCTGCATCGAGGCGATGGTCTGGTCCTTTTCCATCACCTTGAGCTTGAGTCCTTCTTCGGCTTCGCGCCTGGCCTGGGTGCGCACTTCGGTCAGGCCGTCTTGCACGCGTTTCTCGACGGTCAGTTCCAGTTCGCGTTTCGCATCGTCGAGTTCGCGCTGCTTCTTGATGAGTTCGGCCTGTGCGTTCTGTGCTTCGGCAAGTTTTTCATTGCGCTGTTTCAACACGTCCTGCAGTTCGGCAAGTTCCTGTGCGTTCCGTTCCAGATCGGCAGCCGCCGCCTGCTTGGCTTTTTTGGCTTCCTCCGCCGCAATTCGAGTGCGATCGGTTTTCAGTTGCGCCGCAACCTGATCGGCCACCTGTGCATCGAGCTTGGCTTTGGCGTCCGCCAGCAGCTTTTCTTTTTCACGCATGGCTTGCTCGCGCGTGGCAATATCGGCGTCCTTGCGCGCCAGTTGTTGTTCGAATTGTTTGCGGGTGGACTCAATCAGCGGCGCGGCCAGCGATTCGGTGAGTTTTATCTCGGTTTTGCAGTTAGGACAGGTGATGGTCGGTTCGGTCATGGTGTCTCTCACGCATCCTTGTTCTTGTTGCTGGCATCGCCCAGCAGCCCGCCCGCATCGCGTTGATCCAACTCCAGCTTCGGCGTCGTGGTCTTGATCCGCTTTTCCACTTCCTTGATGTGCTCTGCCGGCGGGATGTGTTCGGGCAGGTCGCCGCCGATGCGCTTGATCGCATCGCGAACTTCCTTGCCGACTTGTTCGTGGGTACGGATGGCCTGTTGCTGGTCGCGGATGCTTTCACGTGCGAGCTTGTCACGGGTCTGGGTCATTCGGAACTGGTTGGCGGCGAGTTCGGTGGCATTCATGCGGTCCATCAGGTTCTCCTTCTCGGGGATGGACTTCCGGGCCTTGATGGCGTCCCGTCCGAGGCCGCCGTATAGCCCTTTGTAGCCGGCATCGTGAAATACACCGAACATCCTGTTCTGTACGCCAGCATCCTGTGCGGCACCTGATAGCGCCTTGAACTCTTCGCCGGTCTGCTTGCGTAGTTCCAACCTTTCCATGTCGGCAGCCAATTGGTCGGATAGTTCCTGGCGGCGGGTTTGGATAGCGAAGTATTTCTGTGCCTGGGCGATCTCCGGCTTGCGCGGATCGCCGTTCTGGGCGATAAGGTAGCAGGCGAAGCGGGAAAGGTGATAATCCTGAACAATTTGCACTGCCCCCTTGCCACCGGGGATCGGTTTGCCGGCGCCGGCAAAGTGATGGTCGGGATTGTTTCCCGATTCGCCACAAGAGCTTATGGCGCGCTCGACGGCTTGCTCGAAGCGCCGCCACTGGCTGTAGCCGAGCAGTGGTTGAAGATCACGGGCGCTCCAATATTCGGCGTTATGTTCGTTGGTTTGCTTGAGCGCTTCAAAGGTCTTGCCACCGATGGCAGGAAATTGTTTGTCGATCATCCCACGCTCCCATAGTCCTTATTCGACAGTATGACATTTCCGAAATGGTCATTATCACCCCATTGCATAGCCATCAGCATCGGATGGTTGCAGGCGTGCGGCCAGCAGGCAATACCATTGGGGACAACACCTCACAGCGGCCCGTTCGGCTTTTCCACATCCGGTTTTTCAAACCAGGCCGGATCGACCAGATCGAGCAACTGCCCGCCCAACACCTTTTGCAGGGCAAACACGCTCTGCGGACGGGTCGCGGCCGGCAGCCGCAGGCACCAGTCGATCAACTCCAGCAATTGCGGCGAATATTCCTTACCCCAACGCTGCAGGGCGGGTTCAAGACTATCCTGCTGCATGCGCAAATCGGCCGAGAGCGGCGTACCCTTGGCCAGGCAGGCGTACAACGATGCGCCCACGGCATAGATGTCGGTCCAGGGACCCTGCGCCTCGTCGGTGCACATTTGTTCCGGCGCGGCATAGCCGCGGGTATATACATCCTTCAGGGAAAATTCGCTGGCGCCCAAGCCTTGCCGGGTGGCGCCGAAATCCAGCAACACGGGCTGGCTGTGGCTGCGCAAGTAAATATTGGCGGGCTTGATGTCCAGATGCAGCAGTTTGTGCATGTGGACTTCGCGCAGGCCGTTGAGCAGCCGCACGAAGATATTGCGAATGAAATTTTCGGCGAGCGGTCCCTGGTGCTTCTGGATATGTTCCTGCAAGGTGCGCCCGCGCTCATAGCGCATCACGAGGTAGGCGGTCTGGTTGGCGCGGAAGAAATTCAGCACCCGGACAACATTGGGATGGTCAAGCTGGGCAAGCAGCCGGCCCTCCTCGAAAAAACTCGCCAGACCTTGGTTGTAGGCATTCCGGTATTCCGCCTTGACCTCGGGAACCGGACTGGTCGCGCTGCGTTGCGCGAGGCCATAAGGCAAATACTCCTTGATGGCGACCGGCATCTCTTCGGCGTCATAGGCGAGATAGACCAGGGAAAATCCGCCCTGCGAGAGCTGCTTGTCGATGCGATAGCCGTTGAGATCGAAGCCCGGCGCCAACGGGTGAATGATTTGTTCGTTTGGTTGTTGCAGCATGGTGCGAAGGTTAAACTACCGAGACAACCATTATGGACTCAACTACATGATTTACAGCATGACTGGCTACGCTGCGTTACAGCACGATCTGGGACTGGCCATCCTGCATCTGGAACTCAAGAGCGTCAATTCGCGTTATCTCGATATCAGCTTCCGCGTCAGCGAAGAATTGCGTTTCCTGGAAATGCCCTTGCGCGACCTGATCGCTTCACGCATCGGGCGCGGCAAATTCGAATGCCGCGGCGGCTTGTTGCCGTCCTCCGCTTCTGCCAGCGTGCGCAACCAGTCTCCCAGCCCGGATTTGCTGGCTCAACTGGCCAAATTGCAAAGCCAGGTGCGCAGCGTTCTACCTGAAGCACCGCCGCTCACAGTAGCCGATGTATTGCGCTGGCCCGGCATGCTCGGCGACCAGACCGTCCCGCAGGATCTTCTGCAATCCGAGTGCCTGGCCCTGGCCGCCAGGGCTCTGGATGAATTCGTTGCCACGCGGGAGCGCGAAGGCGCAAAGCTGGCGGCGATGATCCTTGAACGCGCCGATCGCATGCGCGAACTGGTGAAGCAGGCGGAACCGCTGCTGCCGCGCGCACTGGCCGATTATCAGGAACGGCTTGCGCTCAAGCTGCGCGAAGCCGTAGCCAATCTCGACGAGGAACGCATCCGCCAGGAAATCGGCGTCTATGCCACGCGCATCGATGTGGCGGAAGAGTTGTCGCGCCTTGCCACGCATCTGAGCGAGCTCGAGCGCGTGTTGAAGAAAGGCGGCGCCGTCGGCAAGCGGCTCGATTTCCTGATGCAGGAGCTCAACCGCGAAGCCAATACCTTGTCGTCAAAATCCGTCTCCGCGGACATCACCGCGATCGGTCTGGAAATGAAATTGCTGATCGAACAAATGCGGGAGCAAATCCAGAATTTGGAATAACCCGCCAACTTGTTTGCTCCCGAGCATGTGCCTGCCTCTACAAAGTCACCAGCCAGCAGACTGCCAGATGCCGTTGAAATAGTAATGTACCTGGTCGTTCCAGAGCAGTGCGCGGTCGCTGCCTATGTCGCGCTGCTCCGGTGAATTCGCTGGCAATGCCGGGCGCCTGGTCAGACTCTGCGCTGCCACGTCAATTTCAAACCGCTGCAATTCGGTTTTCGTGAACTGGTAATAATCGCTGGCAAGTCCGCTCGGCATATCTGGCGGTGTATCGTGCAGACTGACCGGCAGGCCGACGCGCACCCGGTTGCCAGAAGTCTGCAGCGCGATGCCATGATGATCACGTAACACGGTGGCATCGGTACCACGCCGGCCGATGATGCTGCGGGCGACCTCACGGGGATGCGCCTGATCGCTGACATCGATCAGCGAGACTTGCACGCCTTGATACCAGGCGAAGCGGCCATCTCCAGCCGTACCATCCGACAACGCATCTTTGCCGACGCCCAGCAGCAAATTGTCAGTGAGCGGGAACAGGTAATCCGAGTAGCCGTTGACTTGCAGTTCGCCGCTCACTTTGGGATCGGACGGGTTGCTCATGTCCAGCACGTACAACGGATCCGTCAGCCGGTAGGTGACCAGATAAGCACGTGTTCCGATAAAGCGCGAGGCATACAACTGTTCCCCGGATTTTCCCAGTGGCTGCGGACGATTGGCGTTGGGCAGTTCTCCCACGATGGCCAGTGTGCCCGAGTCTTCCTGCAGGATGCTCAGGTGCCCTGGCGATTCGATAGTCTTGCTTGTTGCCGCCGTTGGCGTACTCGCAGGCATGGCCAGCCAGCCGCTCCAGGTCTCCTGTGTTTGAGTGATCACCCGCAGCATGCCGTTGTGCTCACCCATGCGGAAAGACTTGCGGTTCTGGTCGAAACCCAGATGTCCCACGACGCTGCCCGAACCACGATAGACAATGTCCATGCCGTTGAGCGCAAATTTATGAATGTCGGTGGCGGTCTGGGCGGCATACACAGGGAATGCGCCGTTGTAAGTGTAGGTGTTGCGCGTCGTCGCCAGATACAGGCTCTGGTCCGACATGTAGAACGCCTCGGTCCCGCCAGTAAAACAACGCGCCGTGTGCCGATGGGTATCCGCGGCGAGGTCGATGGCCACAACGGTGATGATGTCGGCGCTCTTGATCGAGTTGTTCTCCTGGGTGTAACAGGCAGAGGCTTCGACCAGGGCTTGCGCCTTGCCGCCGTCAAGCGATAGCGTCGGCAATAACTGGGAGGCATTGAGCGAATCGAGCAGGTTTTGGTTGGCTGTGGTTTTTTCGGCAGACCACCAGGGATCCAGTCCCGGCACTTGCGGATAACTGCGCATCACCAGATAGAGCGTCGAATCGAGCCGCCGCGATCCGATCAGTTGTGCGTTGATACGCAAAGTACGGCGCGTCTGCATCTGAGCTGGTTTGGCGCTGTCGACCAGCATGACCTCCGTCACGCCGTGCCCCCAGGACTGCGGTGCGAACCAGAGTGGATAAACGCCCATGCCGCCGTTGCCTTCGGCCAGGATGACCAGCTGCTGGCGTTTGCTGTCCAGGTAGATGCCGGTGCCGCGGACATCGCCGGAGAAAGCCAGTTTCAGACTGTCTCCCGGTATCAGGGACGCCGCAGCAGCATCGAAGCGCTGACGGCGCAACAGATTTCGTGAGGAATCCTTCGCATCAAGCTGATCCAGGCTGAATACCTGGGCGCCATCCGTCTTGACCAGATCGGCTTCATCCACGCCGGCCTCTTGCAGGGTTGTGGTGGAAAATGCGGCCGATGACGTTGCAACGGCAGGTGGAGCAACGGATGAGACAGCGGTCATGGCATCGAGCGCCCAAGGACTGCCCAGATAACTTTTCCCTGCTGGTCCCAGTGCTTCCCGGAAGTAAGCGGTCAGACCCGCTTCATTGGTCGCCTGCAGCGCCATCGGCGACCGCTTTGGTTCGGTTGTCGTACCGCCCCCGCCACAGCCTGGCAGGACTGTCACTGCCAACAGGCAAGCTGGGGTTAAACACTGCAGCCACATCAGCAGGCTTGTGCGATCAGTCTTCCGTTTCATCATTTCACTTCATCTCTCTTAGTCAGCAGATCGGCGACAAGTTGCCTGACTGCCTGTTGTTCCGCCAATGGAGCGAACAAGCTTGCTCTTGCCGTGATCTGGGCCTTGATTTGTTGCAGCAACGCTGCCGGATCGGCTTGCGCCTTGCTGCACTGGCGCAGCAGATGGGTAAGCCTTCCGGCATCACCCCAAGGAAAGTAGCCCGCGTAGTTCTCGCCAAGGAGGCCGATGTTGCCGTCGATAGCTGATGCCAGTACAGGTGTGCCGCATGCGACCGCTTCAAGAATGGCATGCGAACCCCCTTCGATTTGACTGCAATGAACCAGGACATGTGCGCGCTGGATACGGCGCCTGGTTTCCTCGTGCGGTCTGTTGCCCAGCCATCGATAGTGCGGACATGCCGCCATGGTAGCTTCCGCCTCGCTTGCAAGCACCCTGTCCAGCGGGCCGCCGACATGATCGATCAGAATGCCTTCGTCGGGTTCGATCATGCGTGCAACCGCAAAGAGCGTGGCGGGAGATTTTTCCGCACGCAGGTGACCGACCATCAAGGCTCTGAAGTGTCGCGAAGTCTTGGGCAGCATCGCCCGCTTCGCTGCCGATTGAAAAATCACCCGGGTCTTGGCGCGGTGCGCCGGAAGCAAGGCAAGCGGCCCACGCTCCTGCAAAGTCACCAGCAGATCGGCAAGTTCGAGCGAATGTTGCGCCGAGGTATCGGTATGGATGTCGCGGTAGAGGTCGGTTCCCGTCAGAACCACCACCAGCGATGGACCGGTTTGGTGCTCGCACCAGGCTGCGATCGAGGTTGCAGAGCGTCGCGCATGCAGGGCGATCATCAGGCTATCCGCCGCAGCGTCCTCATCTGGCCACTCCTTTACCAGCCGGGTCCGATAGAGTGGTTCAAGAAACCGCCGCCAGCGTTGCGCCGTGCGCCAATTGCCATTGTTGGCATCAGCCAACGCCGGAGTGACAATGACCACTTGAACCTTGCGTGGCTGCACTGCTCCTCCGGATAAGCAAGAAGTCAGGAAACCGCTTCAGGCCGAATCAGCGCCTATGTGTTTGCCAGTGCCCGTTCGATCCTCGTATCCGCCTCTCGTGCCAACTCAACCAGCTTCTGATCGCCCAGGGCACGCATCATGCCGGTTGGAGCAGCGAATTCCAAGGAAATTTTTCCCGGCGATATTTCGCGGATCACTGCGTTGCACGGCAACAAGCTGGCCACGTCAGTGTTGGTGGTGTATGCCTCGTACGCCAGGTTCGGGTTGCAAGCTCCGAGTATCACTGTGGGAACAATGTCCTTGCCCGTTTTTTCCTTGATCTTGCTGTGCATGTCGATGCGTGTAAGTATCCCGAATCCCTCTGCCGCCAAAGCCTTGGTCGCACGCTCTACCGCATGATCGACGGTATCCAGAATCTCGCGCTTGAAGTTTATGTTGTTCATGATGCTCCCCAGACAAAGAAAACGGCATGTTGCCAAACGGCGATATTAGCCGATTCCTGTTGCACGCTGCGGAGAAGCCGCAAACCCTGCAACTGCCAGGCACGGACCTGCAGCACCCGCTGCGGCCGGGTCAGATCCCGAGTTCAGCGTAGTGCCTGGTTATGTGGCGCATTGGCAGGGAATATTGAAGCATTTCCTGAAGCACCTGCAGACCATCGTCCTTGTAGTTGATGAACTGGAATCCCAGGCGAAAACAGGAACTCGCTCCCGAATACACCGAATACACCTGGCGCGCATTGATTTCGATGATTTTTTGCCGTTGCCCGAACAGCAGCGGGGGCGGTGCCAGCAGGAGAATCACCGGAGCAGTCGTAAAGCTGTCGGAATGGGTGTGCATCGCCGTTCCGGTCAAGGACAAGTCGATGGTCTTTCCCTGCAACGGGTGTCGTTGTTCCTGCTGGTCGAAAATCAGCGCGATTTTCCATCTCACGTGATACCGCTCGGCACCGCGGGGAACGATGCCGGACTTCCTGTTCTGGCTTTGGGAACAGGCGCCGGCAACCGATTGTAGTGAAGGCAAGCCACTCAGTACAGTACTCATGATGATCTCCCGACAATCCTGACATCGTTATATCAAACACCTGTCGTGTCAGCTGTGAGCCGGTTCACAGTAGCTCAGGATTTCACCAACCATTGCGGAGCATCAAGTTTGCTGTCAGCAGGATGAACAGACAACGCCATTTGACTGATAGACTGCCTCACAAACACTTATAAATTTCATCGTGTGCCCTGTACATCCGTTGCCGCGCACAGCACATAAAGAGGGGCACCATGAGACTGGAAGACTTCGTATCCGTGTTGCTTGCGGTCTGCTGTGCGACGCCGGCGATGGCAACCGATGGCTACTTCTCCCACGGTTACGGCATGACGGCCAAGGGCATGGCAGGCATCTCTACTGCCATGGCCAAGGATACCTTCGGTGGCGCCAACAATCCCGCCAGCATGGTCTGGGTGGGAGACAGGCTGGATGCGGGCATGGACGTCTTTCTTCCCCACCGCAGCGCAGAGCGCAGCGGCAGTCTCGCCGGGATCGACGCTTCCGTACCGAGCCGCAGCAACTTCTTCCTGATCCCTGAATTCGGCTACAACAGGATGCTGGGCCAGAACCGAGATATGGCGGTCGGTGTCACTGTGTATGCCAATGGCGGCATGAATACCAATTATCCGGGCGGCCAGATTGCCGGCGGGCCGGGCACGGTCTGCAACAGCTTCAATCCGGGAACCGCCACGACGCGCTACAACCTGCTCTGCGGCACCGGCGAGTTGGGACAAAACACCCTCCAGCTGGTGGTCGCGCCGACCTTCTCCTTCAAGGTCAGCCCGGACTCTTCCCTGGGTGCCGCCCTGCTGATCGGCTATCAAAAGTTTGGCGGCCGCGGGCTGCATGGTTTCGCGGGCTTCACGGCGAATCCGGCCAACCCGGCCATCACCAACTTGGGCTATGACTCTTCACACGGGTACGGTCTGCGCCTGGGCTGGATGAGTAATGTGACGGACAGGGTGACACTGGGTGCCGCCTATGCCACCAAGATGCGCATGAGCAAATTCGACATGTACAAGGACCTTTTCCCCGGCTGGGGTAATTTCGATATTCCCTCGAACATGAGCCTGGGCATCGCGTACAAGTTGTCTCCTTCCTGGACCATCGCATCCGAGTACCGGCGCATCAATCTGACCGGGGTGAGTTCGGCCGGCAATCCGAGCACCAATATCGGCGATGCCGTGGCCGCCACTGGCTATACCATGGGCTCGCTTGGCTGCGACACCTGCCGTGGCTTCGGCTGGCGCGACGTGAATGCCTACAAGCTCGGCGTGGAACACCAGTACAATGCAAATCTGGCGCTGCGCGCGGGCTACGACCACAGCAACCGGCCGCTGCGGCCGCGCGACATCACCTTCAACATCATCGCGCCCGGCGTGATCGAGGATCACCTGACCGCGGGTTTTACTTACAAGCTCAGCAAAAACTCCGAACTCACCATGGCCTACATGCATGCCTTCAAGCGCTCGCTGACTGCGCCCAGTTTGCTCAACAACTGGGTCACTACAACGGGCGGTGTCGGCATCGCCGGCAATGAAACCCTCAAGCTGTACGAAGACTCGATCGGGATCGCATATGGCCTGAAGTTCCAATAGGTTTAGCGGAAAACCCAGAATCTGAGGAGTATGGCGGCCAGTCCGGCGCATGTGGCGGAGAATCCGAACGCCAGCACTGACGATTGTGCCTGCCACAGCCAGCCGAAAATCAGCGAAGCCGGCAGCAGCATCGCGCCACTGACCAGATTGAACCAGCCGAAAGCGGTTCCGCGTCGTGTCGCCGAGGCGAGGTCGGCCACCAGGGCTTTTTCGACACCCTCGGTCGCCGCCATGAACAGTCCGTAGAAACCGAACAACGCAAACAGCATCAGACCGTCCTGTGCCAGGGTGCCCATGAGGAAATAAAACAGACCATAGGCGAGATAGCCTCCCACCAAAATGTGCATGCGCCCGAAATGATCGGAGAGTGCCGATAGCGGCGTGGAGAACAGCATCGCCACGAACGACACGGCGGCCCAAAGCAGCGGCACCTGCGCCTCGGGCACGCCGAGTTCCCTGGCGCGCAACAGCAGGAACATGTTCGAGGAATTGCCCAGCGTGAACAAGGCCACCACCGACAGGTAGCGCTTGAATACCGGCGACATGTCGTTCAGGCGCCAGTCGAAAGGCTGTGCCGGATGCGACGTCGCCGTCATCGGCTCCTGAACCGCAAATGCCAGTGCCAGGCATAACGCTGCCGGCAGGGCGGACCAGAGAAAAATGTCGCGCATCGGTACTTGCGCCATCAGCAACCACGCTGCCATCGCCGGACCGATCACCGAGCCGGCATTGTCCATCGCGCGATGCAGGCCGAAAGCCAGACCGCGCCGCTCGGCCGGAACGCTGCCGGCAAGCAGTGCATCACGCGGGGATGAACGCAGTCCCTTGCCAACCCTGTCTACGAAACGCAGTACCAGCAGCCCGGGCCAACTTGTGACGAAAGCGATCAGGGGGCGACCCGCACCCGCGAGACCATAGCCGAAAACGATCCACGGCTTGGCGCGGCGAGTGCGATCCATGATCACACCCGAAAAAAGTTTGAGCAGGCTCGATGTGGCTTCGGCAATGCCCTCGATCACGCCCAGTGCGCGCGGTCCGGCCATCAGCACGGAAGCAAGGTAGAGCGGCACCAGGGGATACAGCATCTCCCCGGCCGTATCGTTGACCAGGCTGATCAGGCCGATCAGCCAGACAGTGCGGGGAAGACTGGTGATTGCTTGCAGCATCGCCGCCTGAGCAGGTCTAGTTCCCTACATCAACTGCGGGCACTAGAACTTCAGAGCTCCGGTCAGCGACAGGACTTCTTCGGCCGATTCTTCGAGAATGCTGGAGAGGGTTTCCTTGCCGATGGCGATCTCTATGCTGCCGGTCATACCCTCGCGTCGGTCGCTACCTCCCAGCTTGTGCAGCGGGGAAGCGATCGGGGAGAGTTCCTCGGCCAGCAGCAAAGTATCTCCCAGGGTGCGCGGCGGCAAAGCCAGAAAGCCCTCCCAGAAATACTCGACCGATTCCAAGACCGGCTTGGGTACCGCCAGCACATTGAGGACGGCGCGGCCTACCGCAACTTCTCCGGACTCGATCCAATCCTCGAAGTTGTCGTCGATGAGACCCGGGAAATCCTTGGCGCGCGAGAGCAAATAAAATCCGCCCACCTCATGCACGATGCCGGCGAACATTGCGGTCTCCGCGTCGATATGCGTCACCCGCCGGGCAATGACGTGCGCCAGTGAAGCCACGTGGGCCGTGTGCTCCCAGAGTTGCGTCGCCAACTCCTGCTGCGGCTTGGCAGCCTGGCTGCCGGCCATCTGCCGCGTGACCAGGGCGGTGGCCAGAGAACGCACGGCACCGAAGCCAAGCCGCTGCACCGAGGTACGCACATCGGTGATCTCGCGTCCGGAACGATTGAAAGCCACGGAATTCGCCATCGCCACCACACGCGCGGAAAGCAGCGGTTCGGCCTGGACCAGTTTGGCGGCTGTTTCGATATGACAATCGGGGTGATCCAGCGCCTGCCTGACCTTCATCGCAACCCGGGCGCTGGTGGGGAACGCCAACTCGCCTTTGGCAAGATCGGCGGCAATGGATTTGAAGGCGGCTTGCTTATCCATAGGTGGAATCATACTTGAGAGTTGACGTTGTCGCAGTAGAATGTGAACACGCTATTTGCAGCACGTCAGGCGTTGCCTGGCGTGATCTTGATCCAGTGAGCAATCTTTCGCAACTTTCAGGCAAGGAATTGGAGCGCATTGCCCGCAACATCAATCCGGGGGGATGGGCGATTGAGTCGGACAAGCCAATTGCCACGCTGCTGGGTTCCTGTGTCGCAGTCTGTTTGTTCGACCCCAAACTCAGGCTCGGCGGCATGAACCATTTTCTGCTGCCAAGCCGGACCAAAGCCAGCAATTCCGACACGGACGCCACCCTCAGTGGTGACTTCGCGATGGAGGTACTGGTGAACGGTCTGCTCAGCAAGGGTGTCAGCAAGAACCGGCTGGTTGCCAAGGCTTTCGGCGGCGGCACCATCGTCAGTTTGACCACCATGGCGATCGGCGCGCGCAACGCCGAGTTCGCCCAGGAGTGGCTCGACCGTGAAGGCATCCCGCTGATCGCTTCCGACTTCAACGGACCCTGGTCACGCAAGGTGGTGTTCCTGCCGGAAAACGGCGACGCCTTCTGCCGGCGACGCCCCACCACCCAAGCCGACGCCGCCGAAGTGGTCAAGGCCGAAATGGATTACGAAAACTCGCTGGCTTTACCGAAGAAGACCAAGGAAAAGCGGATAGAGTTGTTCTGAGGTTGTTTCTGCAACACCTCATTCCCGGGCAACTATCAAAGGCGCCGTGATCACGATAACGGTGCCGTTGCCCGGGCTGCTATCGATCTGTACCTTGCCCCCGATGAAATCGATGCGCTCGCGCACGCTGAACAAACCATAGCCGACCTTGGCTGAAGGCTGGGAATCCTTGCTCACGGCAAAACCAATGCCGGCGTCGGCCACGCTCAGTACCAGACGATCTTCTTCGCGTCGCGCTTCAATCTCGGCGCTACCGACCTGGGCATGTTTCGCCACATTGATCAGCAGTTCCCGCGTTGCCCGGAAAATGGTTTTGAGATCATGTTCGGCAAGCGGCTTGGGCAACCCGTCGTCGCTGACGCGAACGTTGAGCCGGAAGGAACGCAGCATCTCATCTGCGAGCCATTCCAGTGCGGGCGCCAGGCCCAGCTCTTGCAGTGCCGGCGGACTCAGCTGCAACGACAGCGAGCGCATGGCATGGTTGGCTTCATCCAGCAACGCCTCGATTTCCCTGACTTCGCGCTGCAACTGAATGCCTGAAGGGTTGTCCTGCGGCGGCAGATCCAGTGCCGAAAGCTTGAGCTTGGCCGCTGCCAGGGTTTGTCCCAGACTATCGTGCAGGTCCTGTGCAACCAGATGCCTTTCGCGTTCTTCGGCCATGGTCAGCTCAATTGCCATGGTGCGCAACTGGGCGGTTCGTTCGAGTACCTGCCGTTCCAGCAAGTCGTGTTGCGCCATGCGCTCATCTTCGGCGCGCTTGCTCTCGGCAATGTCCCAGGCCAGGTCGGCAAGTTTGGTGACTGCTTCCAGATCGGCCTGGTCATAAGGTTTAGCCTTGTTGCCGACCCCAAGGATGGCGACGATCATGGTCTTGCGGAATACCGGTACCACCATTTCGCGCAACACCATGGCATGGCCGGGCGGCAATCCGCGCTTGTTAGGTAACGTGGCGTAATCGTTGTGAATCACTGCCTGGCGCTGGCGCACGCATTCCACCCAGACGCCTGCAGCGTCGATGTTGTAATGGCTGCCTTCGCCCGCAGCCGTGCAGAACTCGCGCGTGGTGCGGGTGGACCAGGCTTGCAGGGACAAGGTTTTCTGATCGGCTTCGAGAAAATGGTAGAAGCCGATCGGACTGTCGGTCAGTGCGCCGGCCTCATCCAGCGTGGCGCCGAGCAATTCCTTCAGCGTGTGGTTCGCGGCGAAGCGCATGAGCCGCAGGCGGGCGTCCTGTATCCGCTCGATTCGCTTGCGCTCGCTGATGTCACGGATGAAGGCGTTGAACTCGAGCTTGCCGGACGATCTGACGGGAGTGATCGTGAGTTCAATCGGGAACTCGTGACCATCGCGGTGCATGGCCCGGACTTCGATCAGATGCTTGAGCAAGGGACCTTCGCCACTGGCCAGATAACGCTTCAAGCCCTGCAGATGAGTTGCCCTGTGATCAGGCGGAATGATCAGGTTATGCAAGGGCTGACCAAAAGCCTCCGCCTGTGTCCAACCGAAAATCCTGGCTGCTTGAGGATTCCAGCCGGTGACGACGCTGTCGGTATCGATCATCACCACGGCATCAAGGGAATTCTCGAGGATGGTTTGCAGCTTGAGCTGGTTTTCCCGCAAGGACAGCATGAGATCGACCTGCGCCTCCCCAGCACTCCAGCATTCCTGGGGATCCATCTTGAAGCCGCCGCGCTGCGCGATGTGGTAGGCAGCGACCTCGATCATGTCGTTGCGCTCCTTGGCGCTGGGAACCCAGGCGGCAAAGGCCTCCTGGGCGCGGGCAGCGGACTCGGGGAGAGCGAGATTGCTGTCTTGATCCATTGGAACTTCCCCATCGGGATGGGGGCTCAGATTGCTGGCGGTTTAATTAGTACCCTAGAATCAAATCCGGGTCTAGTGCTGAAAAGGCCGAACGATCAACCGCAGGTCGCCGGAATCCGAGTTGGATAAATCCAGCAGGAACAAATCGCTGGCAAAGCTCTGGCCATTATGCTTCTGCGCCTTGAAGTAGCCGCCGATGCGGCAGAGAAACAGCAGGCGCGGGTTGAGCTGCCCGTCGCAGACCAGTTCGGTGTCGGCCAATTGCGGCAATAACATGGAGACATGCTGCCAGACCACTTCTCTGCGTCTGTAGCCGAACAGATTTTCGCTCGCTCCATTGCAGTTGCGGATCATGCCCCTCTGGTCGAGCAACAGCGTTGCCACGCCATCCTCAGCCACGGCAGAGCTGAGCGGAGCACCTGCGCGGCGAGCTAAACGCTGTTTTGGCTTCTGCAAGGGCATCATGATTTCTTCTCCACCATTCTGACTTGTTTCGTCATCACTGCAACAACTCCCAGTGGCGATGAATATATGCGGTCGGCAAGAAACCGGAAATACCCTAAAAGCCGTAATTTGTAATACCCAATTACCGGTAGTGAATTGGAAAAATCTCGAATAATTTGAGACTTTGGTAGGATAGTGCGCAACACCTATCCTCAGTCTTGCGCCAGACCCGCCATGACCATCACGCTACAGACACTATCTTCGGCAGACCTTCCCCAACTGAAGCAGGTCCGCCAGTTTTTCCGGAACTATGCAGCATGGCTGGGCGTCGAACTGTGCTTCCAGAATTTCGATCAGGAAATGGCCACACTGCCCGGCAGATATGCCGCCCCGCAGGGGCGTCTGTTCTATGCCGAAAACGACGGTGTACCGGCCGGTTGCGTCGGTATCCGGCCGCTCTCGGAGGGTATCTGTGAACTCAAGCGCCTCTATGTCGTCCCGGAGCAGCGTGGCCGCGGTGTCGGCCGTCACCTGGCGGTTGCGGCGATCCATGCCGCCCGCGAGATCGGCTATCGCAAGATTCTGCTCGACACCTTGCCGAACATGCGCATTGCCGTGAAGCTTTATCGCGAACTCGGCTTCCAGGAAGCACCGGCGTATTACCAGACCTCGCTCGAAGCCACGCAGTTTCTCGCCCTCGACCTGGAAAACTGGTCAGAAGCGCATGCCGGCAACGAAAATCTGCTCCACCTCTTCGACTTCAATGTCGCCTGGTCGCGCCAGATGACCCAGGTGGATCCGGATTACTTCGAAAAACTATCGCACCTGCAATCCCCCGAATATCTCTGGATCGGCTGTTCAGACTCACGCGTCCCTGCCAACCAGATCGTCGGCCTGCTGCCCGGCGAAGTGTTCGTCCATCGCAACATCGCCAATGTCGTGGTGCACACCGACCTGAATTGCCTCTCGGTGATCCAGTTCGCCATCGACGTGCTCAAGGTCAAGCACATCATGATCGTCGGTCACTATGGTTGCGGCGGCGTCAGCGCGGTATTGCACCGTGAGCGTGTCGGCCTCGCCGACCTTTGGCTGGGCCACGTGCAGGACGTGCATGTCAAACACCAGCCACGCATCGATGCCCTGCCCGAGGTGCAGCAACTGGACCGTCTCTGCGAACTCAACGTCCTGGAACAAGTGATCAACGTCTGCCGCACCAACATTGCGCTGGACGCCTGGCAGAGGGGGCAGGCCCTGACGATTCATGGCTGGATCTACGGCCTCCAGGACGGCCGGCTGCGCGACCTGGGTCTCACGATCAGCGATCCTGGACAAATTCAGGAACGTTACCAGGCCGCACTCGGACGGCTTTTGCAAACCGCCTGATGCAAAGGTGTGACAACATCAGTAAACTTCAAGAACTCGATATGGACTCGAACACACGCCGCCAGATCGCCCACTGGTTAATGATCTGCTGTGCCATGGTGTTCGCCACGCTGGTCGTGGGTGGCGTGACGCGGCTGACTCACTCCGGTCTTTCCATCGTCGAATGGCAGCCGCTCATTGGCGCTCTGCCGCCCTTGAATGCAGCCGAATGGAACGAGGTTTTCCTCAAATACCAGCAGACGCCGGAATTCCTGAAGGTAAATCACGGCATGAATCTGGATGAATTCAAGACGATCTTCTACTGGGAATACCTGCATCGTCTACTCGGGAGAGGCATCGGGCTGGTTTTCCTGTTGCCCTTTCTCTATTTTCTTTTGCGCAGGAAAATCGACCGAACGCTTGCGCCAAAACTGATCGGCATGTTCCTGCTCGGCGGATTGCAAGGCGCGATGGGCTGGTACATGGTCAAGAGCGGCCTGGTGGACGATCCGCGTGTCAGCCAGTACCGGCTCACCGCGCATCTGGGATTGGCCTTCGTCATTTTCGCGGCAATGGCCTGGGTAGCCCTGGGACTGCTGGCGGAACGAAAGAAATCCCTGGCTTCGGAAAGTCCTGCGTTGCGCGTTGCCCAAGCCCAGGCAAGTGGGCTGCTGCTGCTGGTCTTCGTGATGGTACTAAGCGGCGGCCTGGTCGCCGGCCTGCATGCCGGTCTGACGTACAACAGCTTTCCGCTGATGCACGGGTATTTCATACCGCCCGACATCTTCATGCTGGAGCCGAGGTACCTGAATTTCTTCAACAACCCCGGCACGGTGCAATTCGATCACCGGCTGCTCGCCTGGCTGCTGATTATTCTGCTGCCGCTTTTCTGGTTTCGCACGCGCAAGCTGTCGCTCACTCCGCGCGCACGAATGGCAACTCATGGTTTGCTGGCTGTCTTCGTGTTGCAGATTGCCCTGGGCATCTCCACCCTGTTATTGGTGGTCCCGGTTCATCTTGCCGCAACCCATCAGGCGGGTGCGATGGTGCTGTTTGCCACCTTGCTGTGGCTCAATCACGAATTGCGCGTATGAAGAACCGCTAGACAGCGACGCGGCGAACCAGGAAGACTTCGGGATTCTGCCCATGTTCCAGCAGGATGCGCCGCACCCGCTCCTGCCACAACGCGCCGAATCGTTTTTCTTCCGCTGCGGACGCCGTACCGCCCAGGCTGCGCTGCATCAGACCCGACATGTCCGGGTCTGCGGGAATTTGCCTAAGGTTGGCAGCGACATCCACTTGCGCCGCATTGTCCGTCCGCGTGAAGCGTATTTCGAGTGGTATGGCCGCATTGAAAACCAGCAGATTGCGCCGGTCGAAACGGCCGGCCAGCCCCTTGAATCCCGTGTCTCCCGCAGCACCAGTCAGCATGGCAACAACATTGGCGATCACGCCTGTGACGCCGCTCTGCCGATCGTCATGGAACTCGACGCGCAGCGCACCGCGCTCGGCAGGTTCCTCGCCGTACAGGGTCTTCAGTGCCTGGCAAGTCATCCAGTAGGCCGATGCCACCGTCGGACAGGAATGGCCAGCCAGTTTGACGGCATCGAGATAGGTATATTCAATGATGCCGTCTTCAACAGCACCGAGAAATTGCGCCAGAGGATCGCGCAATCGCAAGCGTGGAACGGCATCAAAAAACGGTGGATAGCGCATGGTTTGCTTTCTCCGTAAGCGGACAAGGGTTGCTAACTTGTTGGATAATAACCGCCTTGGCAGGAAGTTGTTCCGTTGTTAATCGATTCAAGGAGAACCCATGAGAGCCGCAATTTCATGCCTGCTTGTTGTTCTGCTGACGGCATTGCCGGTTGCTGCCCAGGAAACTCAGGAAGTTTCGACGTCTGCCGAGATCATCGCCCCGCGGCAGGGGCTCACCTTTGTCGATCTTAAGCTGTTCGACGCCAAGCTCTCGCAGGAACTCAACAGCGGCAAGGATCGCGTCGAAGTCGAAATGTCCGGCAAAGTGCCTCTCAACGACATTCCGGAGCGGATCGACAAGTGGGTATCTCGTGTCGGCGAGCAGGGCAGCGTCGAAATACGCGAGGTTCCACGCACGCGCATGGTGATATTCAGCCTGCTGCCGATGATCTTCTCGGCATTCCAGTCGACCAGCGAGGAGCGCATGCTCGAACCTGCGAAATATTACAACGCCAGCATTCTTTACCGTCGCGATGCCAACGGCGAATCCAGCATCGAGCGCATCGTTTTCACGCGCAAGAAATAAACGCATTTTCAAATCATCGTCAGGGAGCATCACCCATGTCAGGAGCTGCAGGTCACATCGATCCCGCCAACAAAAAGATAGCCTTGCTGATCGCTTTGCTGGCGCTGGTGTTGGCATTTTCCGAAACCCTCGGCAAGGCGGCGCAAACGACGGCTCTGAGCAAAAACATCGAGGCGGCCAATCTCTGGTCTTTTTACCAGGCCAAGAGCATCCGCCAGACTACGCTGCGGACAGCTGCGGAACAAATGGTGGCACAGGCAGGATCAAATGAAACGGGTGCGCTCAAAGCACAGATCGAGGCCTGGCGAAAAACTGTGGCGCGCTACGACAGCGAACCGGAAACAAGGGAAGGACGCAAGGAGCTCGCCGAACGCGCCAAGGAAGCCGAAGCCAGGCGCGACCACGAAATGGCCGCCTACCATCAGTATGAGATTGCCTCCGCCGCCGTGCAGATCGCCATAGTCCTGGCCTCGGCAACCATCATCACCGGCATCGGTGCATTAGCCTGGATCTCAGGCGGTCTTGGCGTGGTGGGTGTGGTTTTTTGCCTGGTCGGCTTTTTCATGCCGACGGCTATTCACTTAGTCGGCTAGCGACCGGTAAATCGCGGCCGGCGTTTTTCCAGAAAAGCGGCCAGCCCCTCGCGATAGTCCGAACTGTCGAGGTAGGCAAAGTTTTCCAGCACCTCGGCAGGACGCAGCGGCGAAGAATCTTGTGCCAGGCGGCGCACCAGTTGCTTGTGGAACCGCGCCACCAGCGGCGCGCCCGAAGCGATGCGCTTGGCCGTGGCATAGGCTTCCTCGACAACCTGGGCATCTGCCGTTACCCGCGTCACCAAACCCTTGGCAAAGGCTTCCTGGGCTGTCAGCAGGCGACCTTCCAGCAATATCTCCAGCGTCGTCGCCGTTCCGGCAAGCGCCAGCAAACCACGCAATTCGCTGTGCGCCATTGAAAATCCGAGCTTCATGATCGGCGCACCGAAACTTGCCGATTCCCCGGCGATGCGCAAATCGCATTGGGCTGCGATCTCCAGTCCACCGCCAACGCAAGGCCCCTGAATCAGGGCAACACAGGGATGGCGGCAGGTGGTGATGCTCTCCAATGCGGCGGCCACCCATTCACCGTGATAAACCTGAGCTTGAGCGTAGTTGTCACGCAGCGTCAGAAATTCCTCGATGTCGCCACCGGCCGCGAAAGTCTCGCCTGCTCCGCGGAGCAATACACAGCGCAAGGTTTCGTCAGCATCCAGGGCATTCATGGCGAGCTTCAATTCGCGCCACATCGAAGCCGTGATGGCATTAAGTCTGTCCGGATTGCTCAGGGTGACGGTGGCAATGCCAGTCTGCGCTTCAGTCTGACTGAGAATTTGCGGCTTCATGACGCACTGGTGTTCAACTTGCTAAGCGCCGCCCGTCCGGACAGGAGATGCTCGTGCATCAGTTGGCCGGCCTGATTGCCATCATGTTGCCTGATCGCCTTGAGGATGGCACGGTGCTCGGCCAGCGATTGCTTGAGCCGCCCCTCCAGACGCAACGAATCACGCCGCCTGAGTTTCAGCAGCTTGCGCGTCTCGTCGATCAACTGCGACAGCCAGCGATTGCCGGCAAGCTCCTGCAATGCCGCGTGAAAGTCATGATTGGCTTCAAAAAACCGGTCTGCGTCGCCTTTTCTCGCACTCTCCTCAAGCCGCTCATGAATCGCCGTGAGACGCAACTGATCACCTTCATCGGCATGCTGCGTCGCCAGGGCGGCACAGCGACCTTCAAGCAGGGCGATCACCGGAAATATTTCGTCCAGATCCTCTTCGGACAATTCCGTGACATAGCAGCCGCGACGCGGCTTGAGCATCACCAGTCCTTCGGCGGCCAATACCTTCAGGGCCTCACGCAGCGGCGTGCGCGAAATGCCGTACTCCTGCGCCAGCGTCTGTTCGTCGAGCCAGCTGCCGGGCGGCAACTGGTGGGCAAAAATGCGCGCTCGCAAGCGCTCGGCGACTTGCTGGTAGAGCGCGGCCGGGGCAATGCTGAATTCCGATCTTGCATTCATAATTATGGATACAGTATTATGTTGCTTGGATGATGTCAAGCAGCACTCGGCAAGCTCAAGTAAAGAGTACAGTTTGCCGAATTCGGAAAGGGCAATTCATGTGCAAATACCCGGAAGTCAAAGTTCCCCCTCTGGAGTCCTGGACCAAGGCGGCTGCCAAGTCGGCGCCGGATGGCGATGTGGGCCGTCTGGGCTGGAACACCCCCGAAGGCATCGTCGTCAAACCTCTCTACACCAAAGCCGACAGCGAGGGTTTGCCGTTCGCCGACACCTTGCCCGGCTTCGAGCCCTTTGTCCGCGGCCCGCAGGCCACGATGTATGCAGTGCGGCCATGGACCATCCGCCAGTACGCCGGCTTCTCCACCGCCGAGGCCTCCAACGCCTTTTACCGCAAGGCCCTTGCTGGCGGCGGCCAGGGCGTCTCGGTGGCCTTCGACCTCGCCACGCACCGCGGCTACGACTCCGATCATCCACGCGTCACGGGCGATGTCGGCAAGGCCGGGGTGGCGATCGATTCGGTCGAGGACATGAAAATCCTCTTCGACGGCATCCCGCTCGACAAGGTCTCGGTGTCGATGACCATGAACGGTGCCGTGCTACCGGTGTTGGCCGGTTACATCGTCGCCGCCGAAGAGCAGGGCGTCAAGCAGGCGCAGCTCTCGGGCACCATCCAGAACGACATTCTCAAGGAGTTCATGGTCCGCAACACCTACATCTATCCGCCCGAACCATCGATGCGCATCATCGCCGACATCATCGGCTACACCGCGCAGCACATGCCCAAGTTCAACTCGATCTCGATCTCCGGCTATCACATCCAGGAAGCCGGGGCGACGCAGGCGCTGGAACTCGCGCTGACCCTGGCCGATGGCCAGGAATATGTGCGCACCGCGCTGGCCAGCGGCATGGACGTAGACGGCTTCGCCGGTCGCCTGTCGTTCTTCTTCGGCATCGGCATGAACTTCTACCTCGAGGTCGCCAAGCTGCGCGCGGCGCGCCTGTTGTGGTGGCGCATCATGAAAAGCTTCAACGCGAAGAATCCGAAATCGCTGATGCTGCGCACTCACTGCCAGACTTCGGGCTGGTCGCTGACCATGCAGGATCCATACAACAACGTGGTGCGTACCACCATTGAAGCGATGGCGGCGGTGTTCGGCGGCACCCAGAGTCTGCACACCAATTCGCTCGACGAGGCGATCGCGCTGCCCACCGAATTTTCATCGCGCATTGCGCGCAACACCCAGCTTATCCTGCAGGAAGAAACCCACATCACCAGTGTCGTTGATCCCTGGGCCGGCTCCTACATGATGGAAAAACTGACGCAGGAAATTGCCGACCAGGCCTGGGCGATCATCGAGGAAGTCGAACAGATGGGCGGCATGACCAAGGCCGTGGCCTCGGGCTGGGCCAAGCTCAAGATCGAGGAATGCGCGGCACAGAAGCAGGCGCGCATCGACTCGGGCCAGGACGTGATCGTCGGGGTCAACAAATACACGCTCGACAAGGAAGAGGAAATCGAATTCCTCGATGTCGACAACCATGCCGTACGCGAAGCACAAATCGAACGGCTGCTGCGCATCCGCGCCAGCCGCAGCCAGCCGGCCGTGGATGCGGCATTGACGGCGCTGACCGAAGCCGCCAGGAGTGGGAAGGGCAATCTGCTCGAGCTTGCAGTCCAGGCCAGCCGTGTGCGCGCCAGCGTCGGCGAGATTTCCGACGCACTGGAAAACGCCTGGGGCCGTCATCGTGCCACCAATCAGGTGGTTTCGGGCGTATATGGCGCCACTTTCGACAAGGATCCGGACTGGATGGACATCAAACAGCAAATCGAGGTTTTCGCCGCCGCCGAAGGGCGCCGCCCGCGCATCATGGTCGCCAAGCTCGGCCAGGACGGCCACGACCGCGGCGCCAAAGTGGTCGCCACGGCCTTCGCCGATCTCGGCTTCGACGTGGATATCGGTCCGCTGTTCCAGACGCCGGAAGAAGCCGCACGCCAGGCGGTGGAAAATGATGTCCATGCCATCGGCGTATCGACGCTGGCGGCCGGGCACAAGACGCTGGTGCCGGCGCTGGTGAAAGCGCTCAAGGAACAGGGTGCCGGCGACATCGTGGTGTTCGTCGGCGGCGTGGTGCCGCCGCAGGATTACGAGTTCCTCTACCAGGCCGGCGCCAAGGGCATCTTTGGCCCCGGTACACCGATACCACATTGTGCTCATGAAGTGCTGCGGGCGATCCGCGCTGTGCATGCGCCAGCCAGCACATAGACGCAAAGACGGTTTCCTGCCGGGGACTACCAATGAGTTGGGTTAAATCTCCTGTTCTTGCTGGCATCCATGCACGTACGCAGGAGGTCTGGAAAGTTTTAAGAACTAAATTTGCACATGGAGGACTTCATAATGAACAGCCCACTGCTTGAGCGCATCACCCTCGAAGCCGGCAAGCGCGGCGGCAAGCCCTGTGTTCGCAATATGCGCATCACTGTATATGACGTCCTTGGCTGGCTGGCTTCCGGCATGACACAGGAAGAAATTATTGCCGATTACCCTGAGCTTGAAATTGAGGATATTCAAGCCTGCCTAGCTTTTGCAGCGGATCGAGAACGCCACATGGTGCGCGTTGCAGCGTGAAACTGCTTCTCGATCAGAATCTTTCTCGGCGCTTATTGCCCATGTTGGAGGCGGCCTTCCCGGGTTCCAGTCAGATTCAACTATTGGGAATGGAAAGTGTCGCTGACATCGAGATTTGGTCTTACGCCAAGGCAAATGGCTGCGCTATTGTGACCAAGGACGCGGACTTTGTCGAAATGTCCGCGCTGTTTGGACATCCTCCTAAGGTTGTCTGGATCAATCTTGGCAACTTGCCCAATGCTATGGTTATGAATCGGCTACTCAACCATGCATCAACCATCAGTGAGTTTCTTGCCGGCGAAGCGGATGGGGTGATGGAAATTGAGTGAAATTGGCCAACAGCCGGCCGGCGAGCTGCCGCACCCCGATGCACTGCTGGTGGCCGGTGTGCTGTCCCGCCAGCGCCGCCCGCTGGCCAAGGCAATCACTTTGATCGAATCGACCCGCAGCGATCATCAGGCACGCGCGGAAAAGCTGCTGAACGCATTGCTGCCGCACAGCGGCCGCTCGATTCGCGTCGGCATCTCGGGCGTGCCGGGTGTCGGCAAATCGAGTTTCATCGAAGTGCTCGGCATGTTCCTGATCGAACGCGGGCATCGCCTGGCGGTGCTGGCGGTCGATCCCTCGTCGAGCATCAGCGGCGGTGCCATCCTTGGCGACAAGACACGCATGGAACAATTGAGCCAGCGCGAGGAAGCCTTCATCCGGCCGTCGCCCACCAGCGGCTCGCTCGGCGGCGTGGCGGAAAAGACCCGCGAGGCGATGCTGCTCTGTGAAGCGGCCGGCTACGACATCATCATTGTCGAAACGGTCGGTGTGGGTCAGTCGGAAACCGCGGTGGCCAACATGACTGACATCTTCGTCCTGCTGCAGTTGCCGAATGCCGGCGACGACTTGCAGGCAATCAAAAAGGGTATCGTCGAACTGGCCGACCTGGTGGTGTTCAACAAGGCGGACATCGATCCGCAAGCCGCCGACTTTGCCGCAGCCCAGATGAAAGCCGCGCTGCACATGTTGCATCCCGGATCCAGGCATTGGCAGCCGAAAGTATTGCAGGTCAGCGCAGCTAAAAAACAGGGCATCGAAGCCTTCTGGCAGGCGATCGAGGATTATCGGCAGGTCATGACACAAAGCGGGGAGTTCGTCACCAAGCGGCGCCACCAGGCGCTGGCATGGACCTGGTCCTTGATCGATGCCGGCCTGCGAGCCCGATTTCGCCATCATCCGAAGGTGCGCAACGCACTGCCAGACCTGCTCGGCAGCATCGAACGGGGCGCGATTGCCCCGGCGCTTGCGGCACAGCAGTTGCTCGGTTATTTTCAGCAGTAAAACGATTTTCAGGGAGACATTGCCATGCATGACATCATTCAACAGCTCGATGAGAAGCGCGAACAGGCGCGGCTCGGCGGTGGACCCAAACGCATCGGCGCCCAGCATGCCAAGGGCAAGCTGACCGCACGCGAGCGCATCGAGCTTCTGCTCGACCCGGGTTCCTTCGAGGAATGGGACATGTTCGTCGAGCATCGCTGCAGCGACTTTGGCATGGCCGACAACAAGGTTCCCGGCGACGGCGTGGTCACCGGCTACGGCACCATCAACGGCCGCATGGTGTTCATTTTCTCTCAGGACTTCACGGTGTTCGGCGGGGCGCTGTCCGAAGCGCATGCCGAGAAAATCTGCAAGGTGATGGACCATGCCATGAAAGTCGGCGCGCCGGTGATCGGCCTCAACGACTCGGGCGGTGCACGCATCCAGGAAGGTGTCGCTTCGCTGGGCGGTTATGCCGATGTGTTCCAGCGCAATGTCATGGCCTCGGGCGTGGTGCCGCAGATTTCCATGATCATGGGGCCTTGCGCGGGCGGGGCGGTCTATTCGCCGGCGATGACCGATTTCATCTTCATGGTCAAGGACACCTCCTACATGTTCGTCACCGGACCGGAAGTGGTGAAAACCGTGACTCACGAGGAGATCACGTCCGAGGAATTGGGTGGTGCGGTGACCCACAACACCAAGTCCGGCGTGGCCGATCTGGCCTTTGAAAACGATGTCGAGGCGCTGCTGATGCTGCGCCGCTTCTTCAACTACCTGCCGCTCAACAATCGCGAGAAGCCGCCGCTGCGCCACACCGGGGACCCGGCCGATCGGCTCGACCTGTCGCTCGACACGCTGGTGCCGAACAATGCCAACAAGCCTTATGACATGAAGGAACTGATCGTCAAGATCGCCGACGACGGCGACTTCTTCGAACTGCAGCCCGACTATGCCAAGAACATCCTGATCGGCTTCGTCCGTATGGAAGGCCAGACCGTCGGCATCGTCGCCAATCAGCCGCTGGTGCTGGCCGGCTGCCTCGACATCAAGTCGTCCTCCAAGGCGGCACGCTTCGTGCGCTTTTGCGACGCCTTCAACATCCCGATCATCACCCTGGTCGACGTGCCCGGCTTCATGCCCGGCACCGCCCAGGAATACGGCGGCATCATCAAGCACGGCGCCAAGCTACTCTACGCCTTTGCCGAATGCACCGTGCCCAAGGTCACGCTGATCACGCGCAAGGCCTATGGTGGCGCCTATGACGTGATGTCCTCCAAGCATTTGCGCGGCGACGTCAACTTCGCCTGGCCCTCCGCCGAAATTGCCGTGATGGGGCCGAAAGGCGCGGTTGAAATCATCTTCCGCGAAGAAAAAGGCGACCCGACCAAGCTGGCCGAACGCGAAGCCGAATACAAAGCCAAGTTCGCCAACCCCTTCGTCGCCGGTTCGCGCGGCTTCATCGATGACGTGATCCAGCCGCACGAAACACGCAAGCGCATCTGCCGCTCGCTGGCGATGCTGAAGCGAAAAAAATTGGAAAACCCGTGGCGCAAGCACGGAAACATCCCACTCTGAGCGCCAAGGAGAAACCAACCATGTTCAAAAAAATACTGATTGCAAACCGCGGCGAGATCGCCTGCCGCGTCATCAAGACCGCCAAGAAAATGGGCATCGCCACGGTTGCCGTGTATTCCGAGGCCGATCTCGACGCACGCCATGTCGAGTTGGCCGACGAGGCCGTCTGCATCGGCCCGGCGCCGTCCAAGGAATCCTACCTACGCATCGACAAGATCATCGCCGCGTGCAAACAGACCGGCGCCGAGGCAGTGCACCCCGGCTATGGCTTTCTTTCCGAGAACTCGGAATTCTGCGCGCAACTGGAAGCGGCCGGCATTGTCTTCATCGGCCCGCGACCGCATGCCATGCAGGCCATGGGCGACAAGATCGCCTCGAAAAAACTCGCCATGGCAGCCAAGGTCAACACCATCCCCGGCTACACGGATGTCATCAAGACTGCCGATGAAGCCGTGCAGATCGCCGCCGGAATCGGCTATCCGGTCATGATCAAGGCTTCCGCCGGCGGCGGCGGCAAGGGTCTGCGCGTTGCCTTCAGCGACAAGGAAACGCACGAGGGCTTCCAGTCCTGCACCAACGAAGCGCGCAACAGCTTCGGCGACGACCGCGTGTTCATCGAGAAGTACATCGAGGAACCGCGTCACATCGAAATCCAGGTCCTGGGCGACAGCCATGGCAACGTCGTGTATCTGGGGGAACGCGAGTGTTCCCTGCAGCGCCGCCACCAGAAAGTCATCGAGGAAGCACCGAGTCCCTTCCTCGACGCCAAGACGCGCAAGGCCATGGGCGAACAGGCTGTGGCACTGGCCAAGGCGGTGCAGTACCAGAGTGCCGGCACCGTCGAATTCGTGGTCGGCGGCAAGGACAAGAGTTTCTACTTCCTCGAAATGAACACACGCCTGCAGGTCGAGCATCCGGTCACCGAGTACATCACCGGCCTCGACCTGGTCGAGCAGATGCTGCGCGTCGCCGCCGGCGAGAAGCTGTCTTTTACCCAGGCCGACATCAAGCTCAACGGCTGGGCCATGGAATGCCGCATCAATGCCGAAGATCCGCTGCGCAATTTCCTGCCCTCCATCGGTCGGCTCATCAAATACCAGCCGCCCGAGGAAACCTCCGGTCATGTCCGTGTCGATACCGGTGTCTATGAAGGCGGCGAAATTTCGATGTATTACGATCCGATGATCGCCAAGCTGATCGTGCATGGCGCCACGCGCGAGCAGGCGATTGCTCGCATGCGCGATGCCCTGAACCAGTTCGTAATCCGCGGAGTGTCTTCCAACATCGCCTTCCAGGCGGCGCTGATGCAGAACCCGCGCTTCATTTCAGGCAATTTCAACACCGGCCTGATCGCCGAGGAATATCCGCAAGGCTTCGATTCCGCCGACCTGGCGCACGATGATCCGACCATGCTGATCGCCGTCGGCGCCGCGATTCATCGCCGCTACCTGGAACGCAACGCCACGATAGACGGCCAACTGCCCGGTCACGAATACAAGCCGGGCAATGACTTCGTGGTGCTGCTGAACGACGTGCAGCATCCGGTTGTAGCCGTTCCCGTGGCAGGCGGCGTTGACGTCACGTATGCCGGCGACACGTATCAAGTCCGCTCACCCTGGCAGTTCGGCCAATCCCTCTACCAGGGAACGCTGAACGGCGAGCCGATCTGCATGCAGGTCGAGCGCATCGGCCTCAAGTACCGCCTGTTCCACTGGGGCACCCAGGCCGATCTGCTGGTGCTGACGGCGCATGCCGCCGCCTTGCAGGCCTTGATGCCACACAAGGTTCCGCCGGATCTGTCGCGCTTCCTGCTGTCACCGATGCCCGGCCTGCTCACCGACATCGCCGTGGCGCCGGGACAGGAAGTCAAGGCGGGCGAAAAGTTGGCTGTGATCGAGGCGATGAAAATGGAGAACGTCCTCAAGGCCGATCACGATTGTGTCGTCGCCAAGCTGTTGGCGAAACCCGGAGAAAGTCTGGCGGTGGATCAGGCGATTATCGAGTTTCGCTGA
>Ga0172380_10001915_pt1 | contig 34635 bp, 33 predicted proteins | sample Leawe162metaG_FD_119747 | JGI IMG/M metagenome (GOLD analysis project Ga0172380, IMG submission 119747) | Leachate microbial communities from a municipal landfill in Southern Ontario, Canada - Leachate well 162 metaG | ecosystem: Engineered > Solid waste > Landfill > Unclassified | place...
AAAGCGCGCGCCAATGGTATTGGTGGTGAAGTGCTGTGCGTAGTCGCGTAGCGAGGTAAGCATGTCTAGAGTTGCCAAGAATCCTGTCGTAGTGCCGAGCGGTGTAGAAGTCGCGCTGGCAGCAGGCGAAATTTCGGTAAAGGGCCCGATGGGTACCCTCAAGCAAGCCTTGTCGGGCGATGTGAGCGTGGTGCGCGAAGGTGACAGCCTGTTGTGCAAGGCGCAGAACGACTCCACTCAGGCGGATGCGATGTCCGGCACGATCCGCGCATTGCTGGCCAATATGGTGCAGGGTGTGAGCAAAGGTTTTGAGCGCAAGCTGAACCTGGTTGGCGTGGGCTACCGTGCCCAGGCCGCTGGAGATACGCTGAACCTGACCTTGGGCTTTTCGCATCCTGTTTCGTACAAGATGCCAGCCGGCGTCAAGGTTGAGACACCGACACAAACCGAAATCGTATTAAAGGGCGCCGACAAGCAGAGAGTCGGGCAAGTTGCCGCTGAAATTCGCGCTTTCCGCGAACCCGAGCCATATAAGGGCAAAGGGGTACGCTATAGCGATGAAGTGGTGATCCTGAAAGAAACCAAGAAGAAGTAATTTTAGTCAGAAGTAATTTTAGGCAGAAATAACTGAGGCGGATATGTTGAACAAGAAAGAAGCACGTCAGCGCAGAGCACGCAAAACCCGTGCACGCATTGCTGAAAAAAAGACGGTTCGTATGGCTATTCACCGCACCAACTTGCATATCTATGCCCAGGTAATTTCCGCCTGCGGCAGCAAAGTGCTGGTTAGCGCATCCAGCGTTGAAGCGGAGGTGCGCAAGGACTTGGCGAATGGCGGAAACAAGGCTGCCGCAGCCGCAGTGGGCAAGCGCATCGCCGAAAAAGCGAAGGCGGCGGGTATTACCGAGGTGGCGTTTGACCGTTCCGGCAACCGCTATCATGGCCGTGTCAAGGCGCTGGCTGAAGCCGCGCGCGAACATGGTCTGCAGTTTTAATTGGAGTTGAGCAATGGCTAAGCCACAAGGAAGAATGCAGCAGCAGGAAGGTCGCGATGACGGCCTGATCGAAAAAATGATCTCCGTGAACCGCGTCACCAAGGTAGTCAAGGGTGGCCGTATCATGGGATTTGCCGCGCTGACCGTGGTTGGCGACGGAGATGGGCGCGTGGCGATGGGCAAAGGCAAGTCCAAGGAAGTGCCGGTTGCCGTGCAAAAGGCGATGGACGAGGCGCGTCGCAATCTGGACAAGATCAGCCTGAAGAACGGTACGCTGCACCATACCGTGATCGGCAAGCATGGCGCAGCCAAGGTGTTGATGCAGCCGGCGTCTGAAGGTACCGGAATTATTGCCGGTGGCGCGATGCGTGCGGTATTTGAAGCAGTCGGTGTGCGCGATGTGCTGGCCAAATGTATTGGTTCCAGCAACCCGTACAATGTGGTCCGTGCCACGCTGAATGGCCTTAAAGCGATGAATTCGCTGTCCGAGATTGCAGCCAAGCGCGGCAAAAATGTCGACGAGATACTGGGGTAAGACATGACACAATCCAAAACAAGCCCAGCAAAAACAACTCCGGCAAAAACAATCAAAGTGACGCAGATCAAAGGTCTGATCGGCACCAAGCAATCGCATCGCGACACGATTCGCGGCTTGGGTCTGCGTCGTATCAACCATACCGTGCAACTGGAAGACACTCCTTGTGTGCGCGGCATGATCAACAAGGTGTTTTATTTGGTTAAGTGCGAGGCATAACAGATGCAACTCAATAATATTCAACCTGCACAGGGTGCCAAGCATAGCAAGCGCCGCGTCGGTCGCGGTATCGGCTCTGGCTTGGGCAAGACTTGTGGTCGCGGCCACAAGGGGCAGAAGTCACGCGCTGGCGGTTTTCACAAAGTCGGTTTCGAAGGTGGTCAGATGCCGCTGCAACGCCGTTTGCCGAAGCGCGGGTTTGTCTCGCTGACGCGCAATGACACGGCGCAAGTGCGTTTGTCCGACCTGCAAAAATTGCCGGTCGATAGCATTGATTTGCTGGCGCTCAAGCAAGCTGGCGTTATACATGCCAATGCCTTGTCAGCGAAAGTTATTCTGTGCGGTGAAATTTCCCGTGCGGTGAAGTTGCAAGGGTTGATGCTCACCAAAGGTGCGCGCGCCGCGATTGAAGCTGCTGGCGGCAGCATCGCCGAGTAAGGCCGGTACGTGAGCACAGTGGTCAAGGGTGTAGCTAAGGGTAAGTATGGTGACTTGGGCCCGCGCCTCTGGTTTTTGCTGGGGGCGTTAGTCGTATTCCGTATCGGCGCGCATATTCCGGTGCCGGGTATCGACCCGACAGTGTTGGCGGAATTGTTCAAGTCGCAAAAAGACGGCATCCTGGGCATGTTTAACATGTTCTCCGGTGGCGCGCTGGAGCGCTTCACGATTTTTGCGCTGGGGATCATGCCGTATATCTCCGCGTCGATCATCATGCAGTTGGCTGCGATAGCGGTTCCGCATGTCGAGCAGTTGAAGAAAGAAGGCGAAGCTGGCCGCCGCAAGATTACGCAGTACACGCGTTATGGCACCTTGCTTCTGGCGTTGTTTCAGGCGTTTGGTATCTCGGTGGCGTTGCAATCCCAGCCGGGATTAGTGCCGAATCCAGGAGCGATGTTCCAGTTGACCTCGGTGATTACCCTGGTGACCGGTACAATGTTTTTGATGTGGCTGGGCGAGCAGATTACCGAGCGCGGCTTGGGTAACGGAATTTCACTGATTATTTTTGCCGGTATCGCGGCAGGGTTACCCAGCGCGATTGGTAGCACGCTGGAATTGGCGCGTACCGGGGCTTTTTCCATTCCGCTGGTATTGCTGCTGTTCTTTGGCGCGATTGCGGTGACGGCGTTGGTGGTGTTCGTTGAGCGCGGCCAGCGCAAGGTTTTGGTGAATTACGCCAAACGGCAGGTGGGTAACAAGGTTTATGGCGGGCAAAGTTCGCATCTGCCGTTGAAGCTGAATATGGCGGGTGTCATTCCGCCAATTTTTGCCTCAAGCATCATTTTGTTCCCTGCGACGATCGCGGGCTGGTTTGGCAGCGGGCAGGGCATGGGCTGGCTGAAGGATATCAGCGCCATGTTGTCTCCGGGTCAACCGATTTATGTGTTGACGTATGCAGCGGCGATTATATTTTTCTGTTTTTTCTATACGGCGCTGGTGTTCAGCCCGAAAGAAACTGCAGATAACCTGAAGAAAAGCGGTGCGTTTTTGCCGGGGATTCGCCCCGGCGAGCAAACGGCACGCTATATTGAAAAGATCATGCTGCGCCTGACCATGATTGGCGCGGTGTATATCACCCTGGTTTGTTTATTGCCGGAATTTCTGGTGGTGAAGTGGAATGTGCCATTTTATTTCGGCGGCACATCGCTGCTGATTCTGGTGGTGGTGACGATGGATTTCATGGCGCAGGTGCAGTCTTACTTGATGACGCACCAGTATGAAAACCTGCTGAAAAAGGCCAATTTCAAGGGTGGGCTTACGCGCTAATGGCTAAAGAAGATGTGATTCAGATGCAGGGCGAGATAGAGGAGTCGTTGCCGAACGCGACGTTCCGAATCAAGCTGGAAAATGGTCATGTGGTGTTGGGTCATATTTCGGGAAAAATGCGTATGCACTATATTCGTATCCTGCCCGGCGACAAGGTGACCGTGGAATTGACACCGTATGATTTGAGCAGGGCGCGTATTGTATTCCGTGCCAAATAGTTGGGCGAGTTAAGGAGAAAATAATGAGAGTACAGGCATCAGTAAAAAAAATCTGCCGCAACTGCAAGATCGTTATCCGCAAGCGCGTGGTACGCGTTATTTGTGCGGAGCCGCGGCACAAGCAACGCCAGGGCTAATTGAATTAAATCGGCTCCAGGTGATATAATTTTCGTCTTTTCAAAGATAGGGTAGCTGCATGGCACGTATTGCAGGGGTCAATATCCCCAACCATCAACACGCTGTGATTGCCTTGACTGCAATCTACGGTATCGGACGCAACCGCTCACAGAAGGTTTGCGTGGCGGCTGGCGTAAATTCCAGCACTAAAATGAAAGACTTGACTGACGCGGAAGTAGAAAAGTTGCGTGAACAAGTTGCCAAATTTACGGTGGAAGGTGATCTGCGCCGCGAGACGACGATGAACATCAAGCGCCTGATGGATCTGGGCTGCTATCGCGGCTTGCGCCATCGTCGCGGTTTGCCGTGTCGTGGCCAGCGTACTCGCACCAACGCGCGCACCCGCAAGGGCCCGCGCAAGGCGATTGCCGGCGCCAAGAAGTAAGTTTGCTATAACGCATTAGAGGATTAGATTATGGCCAAGCCAAGCACGAAGGTGCGCAAGAAAGTCAAGAAAAATGTAGCAGAAGGGATAGCGCACGTTCATGCTTCCTTTAACAACACCATCGTCACTATCACTGATCGCCAGGGCAACACTCTGGCATGGTCGACCAGTGGCGCGCAGGGCTTCAAGGGGTCGCGCAAGAGCACGCCCTTTGCAGCTCAGGTGGCAGCTGAAACAGTGGCTAAGTCCGCTGTCGAATGCGGCGTTAAAAACCTTGAAGTGCGCATCAAGGGCCCCGGCCCGGGGCGCGAGTCCGCAGTGCGCGCATTGAATGCGGCTGGTTTTAAGATTACCAGTATTTCGGATATTACGCCGGTGCCGCATAACGGCTGCCGCCCGCCTAAAAAGCGTCGTATTTAAAAAATTTTTGGGAGTCGATCTTGGCTAGAAATCTAGATGCAAAATGCCGTCAGTGTCGCCGCGAAGGCGAAAAGTTGTTCCTGAAGGGCGAGAAATGTTTTACCGACAAATGTGCTGTTGAACGCAGAGCCTACCCGCCCGGCCAGCACGGTCAGAAAAAGAACACCCGCTTGTCCGAGTACGGTGGTCAGTTGCGTGAAAAGCAGAAGGTGCGCCGTATTTATGGTGTGCTGGAGAGACAGTTCCGCCTGACCTACAAGCAAGCGGAAAGCCAGCGCGGCATTACCGGCGAAAATCTGCTGCAGAACCTGGAATCGCGCCTGGATAACGTGGCATACCGCATGGGCTTCGGCGCATCGCGTGCCGAGGCACGCCAGGTGGTTCGACACAATGGTGTTCTGGTGAACGGCAGACGCGTCAACATTCCTTCTTGTCAAGTGCGTCCCGGCGACGTGGTTGAAGTGGCCGAAAAGTCCAAGGCGCAACTGCGTATCAAGGCGGCACTCGCCGCAGCAGAGCAGCGCGGTTTTCCGGAATGGATCGAAATGGATACCAAGGCCCTCAAGGGAACGTACAAAGCCAAGCCGCAACGTGCCGAATTGCCTGCAACCATCAACGAGCATCTCGTGGTCGAGTTGTATTCCAAGTAATCCACGCGGAGTAGCGTATGCATAAGAATGAATTTTTGAAGCCCCGCATCATTGATGTGCAAAAGATTTCCGCCACCCAGGCCAAGGTGGTGATGGAGCCTTTTGAGCGCGGCTATGGCCACACATTGGGCAATGCATTGCGTCGTATCCTGTTATCTTCCATGCCCGGCGCCGCGCCGACAGAAGTGAGAATGGCGGGCGTGCTGCATGAGTACGCTACCATCGATGGTGTGCAGGAAGATGTCGTGGATATCCTGTTGAACCTGAAAGGCGTGGTGCTGCGCCTGCATAATGTGCCGGAAGTGGTACTGACCGTTAAAAAAGAAGGACAGGGCGTAGTAACTGCCGCCGATATCAGCGGCAATGCCGATGTCGAGGTAGTCAACCCGGATCATGTGATTGCCCATTTGACCGCAGGCGGCAAACTGGATATGCAAATCAAGGTTGAGCAGGGACGCGGTTATATCCCGGCCATGTCACGTCAGGTGTCAAGCGAAACGCGCGCAGTCGGCCATATCGCGCTGGACGCATCGTTCAGCCCAGTCAGTCGCGTCAGTTATGCGGTCGAAAGCGCGCGCGTCGAGCAGCGCACCGACCTCGACAAGCTGGTGATGCACATCGAAACCAATGGTGCCATTGACCCCGAACAGGCGATCCGCAATGCAGCGCGCATTCTGGTCGATCAATTCTCGGTGTTTGCCGCTTTGGAAGGCACTGAGCCGGTTGTCGAAAAAATTCAAGCGCCCAAGGTTGACCCGATATTGCTGCGCCCGGTGGATGATCTGGAGCTGACCCCGCGTTCCTCCAACTGCCTCAAGGCGCAAAGCATCCACTATATCGGCGACCTGATCCAGTACACCGAGAACGATTTGCTGCGCACCCCGAATCTGGGCCGCAAGTCGCTCAACGAAATCAAGCAGGTTCTTGCCGAGCACAACTTGTCGCTGGGCATGAAACTGGAAAACTGGCCTGTAGCTGTTGCTTGAAGCAGAGCAATAGAAAAAGATAGAAATTCAAGAAAATTAGAATCAAGAGAGGCAAATCATGCGTCACCGTTCAGGTTTAAGAAAACTTAACCGCACCAGCAGTCACCGTCTGGCGATGTTCCGCAACATGACCGTGTCGCTGTTGCGCCACGAACTCATCAAGACCACGCTGCCCAAGGCCAAGGAACTGCGCCGCGTCGCTGAGCCTATCCTGACGCTGGGCAAGACCCCGAGCCTGGCGAATCGCCGTCTGGCATTTGCCCGTCTGCGTGATCGTGAAATGGTGACCAAGCTGTTTGACGAGCTTGGCCCGCGCTATGCGGCACGCAATGGCGGCTACCTGCGCATTCTCAAGTTTGGTTTTCGCCAGGGCGACAATGCGCCGATGGCGCTGATCGAGCTGATGGATCGCCCGGCCGATATTGCCGCCGTTGAGGCTGAGTAGCCAACACATGCTTACATCCTGAGCGAGTCGAAGGATGCTTCAGTGTTAAATAAAAAGCCGGACATGTCCGGCTTTTTGTATTTTGAACGCTTGATCCGTGTCTTTGTTGCGCTCGCTGGTGAGGGGCGGGGCAAAAGATAAAAACAAAGCTGGAGGCACACATGGCAAACTGGTTCGCAAACAACTCTCTATCCATAGGCCACACCCCGCTGGTGCGCCTTAACCGCATCACCGATGGCGCACCCGCCATCATCCTGGCCAAGATCGAAGGGCGGAATCCCGCCTATTCCGTAAAATGCCGCATCGGTGTGGCGATGGTTGCGGATGCAGAAATGCGCGGCCTGCTCGGCCCGGGCAAGAAGCTCGTCGAACCGACCAGCGGCAACACCGGCATCGCGTTGGCCTTTGTTGCCGCCGCGCGCGGTATCCCGCTCACCCTGACCATGCCCGAAACCATGAGCATTGAGCGGCGCAAACTGCTGGCTGCGTTCGGTGCCACGCTGGTGCTGACCGAAGGTGCCAAGGGCATGAACGGTGCGATCGCCAAGGCCGAAGAAATCGCCGCCTCCGACCCGGAACATTACGTGCTGCTGCAACAGTTCAAGAACCCCGCCAACCCCGCCATCCACGAACAAACCACCGGCCCGGAAATCTGGGACGACACCGACGGCAAGGTCGATATTTTTGTCTCCGGGGTCGGCACCGGCGGCACGATTACCGGCGTATCCCGCTACATCAAGCGCACTATGGGTAAAGCTATCACCTCGGTTGCGGTCGAGCCGTCCGCCAGCCCCGTCCTTACCCAGCAGCGCGCCGGCGAGCCGCAGAAACCCGGCCCGCACAAAATCCAGGGGCTAGGCGCGGGCTTCGTGCCGGACACCCTCGATATGTCGCTGGTGGACGAGATCGAACAAGTGAGCAACGAAGATGCGGTGCTGTATGCGCGCCGTCTGGCGTATGAAGAGGGCATCCTGTCCGGCATCTCCAGCGGCGCGGCGGTAGCTGCCGCCGTGCGCCAGGCCAGACGCCCGGAAAACGCGGGCAAAATCATCGTCGTCATCCTGCCCGACTCCGGCGAGCGTTACCTCAGTTCGGTACTGTTTGAAGGGATGTTTGACGAGAAGGGGATGGCAGCGTAATTCCGTAGGGGCGCGATTCATCGCGCCCTTCTTCTGGTGCATGAATAGATCGGGGCGCGATAAATCGCGCACCTACAATAGAGAAATCGAATTAGAGACCACTCTTAGTCGCCGACTTTTCCCCGCAACGCTTTCAGTTGGCCGCGTTGGGTTTTGCCCTCCAGCCGCCTTGCTTTTGAAGCTTTTGTCGGCTTGGTTGCGGTGCGTTTCTTGGGCGTGATGCCTGCGTTTCTGATCAAAGCCTGAAGCCGCGCAAGCGCATCTTCCCGGTTCTTTTCCTGGCTGCGATAGCGCTGCGCTTTGATGATGATTACCCCATCGCCGGAAATGCGCCGGTCGCTCAGTTGCCGGAGTTTTTCCTTGTAGTCATCCGGCAAAGATGACGCATTGATGTCAAAGCGTAGATGAATCGCGGTAGAGACCTTGTTGACGTTCTGCCCGCCCGCACCCTGAGCGCGGATCGCATGCAATTCGATCTCGGCGTCGGGGATAGTAATGTGCTCGGATATTTGCATCGATTATTGGGGCTCATTGAAATTCGGACTTCATGGCGAGGAAGCCACAACCGTGCGAGCCGAATGTGGGAGAAACGCACGCACGGATATGAGTGAGGGGAGGGCGGAAGCCTTGCTCTACCCTTGTCGCAATTTTGTCCTGAGGGATTATTTGGGATTATGCACCTTACACGCTAAAATGCGCCCTGAAATTTATAGCTCATTAAAAAGGTCGTATCCATATGCATCCCATGCTCAACATCGCGGTGAAGGCCGCACGTCGCGCCGGCAACCTGATTCACCGTTCCGCCGACAAGATAGACCATCTCACCATCACCAAAAAATCCCATGCGGATTTCGTCAGCGAGGTGGATCGCGCCGCCGAGCAGACCATCATCCAGACCTTGCTGGAAGCCTATCCGGAGCATGCAATTCTGGCAGAGGAGAGCGGCGCGCAGGGTGAGTCGGAGTTCCTGTGGATCATCGACCCGCTGGACGGCACGACCAATTTTTTGCACGGCCTGCCGCAATATTCAGTGTCCATCGCCTTGCAGCACAAGGGCATCATTACCCAGGCGGTGGTATATGACCCGACCAAAAACGAACTGTTCACCGCCACGCGCGGGCGCGGCGCGTTTCTCAACGACAAGCGCCTGCGCGTCACCAAACGCCTGCACCTTGCCGACAGCCTGATCGGCACCGGCTTTCCCTATACCCGGTTCGAGCATATGGATGCTTACCTGGCAATCTTCAAGGAGCTTATCCAGAAAACTGCCGGCCTGCGCCGCCCCGGCTCCGCCGCGCTGGATCTGGCATGGGTGGCGGCGGGCCGCTATGACGGCTTTTTCGAGACCGGGCTCAAGCCGTGGGACATCGCCGCCGGTTGCCTGCTGATCACCGAGGCGGGCGGTATGGTCAGCGATCTGCACGGTTCCGATACCTTCCTCAAGACAGGTCATCTCTGCGCGGGCAATCCCAACATCCACCCGCTGTTGCTGGATGTCATCAAACCGCATCTGACTGCGGAATTAAAAGGCTAACAAGCGCTACGGGCTGGCGCCGGCATGGACACCATCCTTGTCTTGGCTATCGCCACTATCATTGTGGCACTGCTGTTCGAGTACACCAACGGCTTCCACGACGCGGCCAATATCATCGCCACGGTGATCGCCTCGCGCGCGATGACGCCGGTGCAGGCGGTGCTGGTGGTTGCCTTCTTCGAGTTCCTCGGGCCGTTGCTGGGCGGCACCGCAGTCGCCAACACCATCGGAAAATTTGTCACGCTGGATGACCTCGACCGGGTGACGGCGCTGGCCATCGTATTCTGCGGCCTGCTCGGCGCGATCGCGTGGAACCTGCTGACATGGTGGCGCGGCATCCCTTCCTCGTCTTCGCATGCGCTGGTCGGCGGACTGGCTGGCGTGGTGATGGTGGCAGCGGGAGCCAACCATGTATCGTGGGGTTTCGCACGGCCACCTGACCGGCGTTGCCAAGGTGCTGGTCGCTCTGACCCTGTCGCCGCTGATCGGCTTTTGGGTCGGCTACGGGCTGCACAAAACCATGATGGCGCTGCTGCGCGGCGCGCACCCGTCGATCAACCGGGACTTGCGCTACCTGCATTCGCCACTTCTGCCGGGCTGGCTTTTTCGCACGGCGCCAACGATGCGCAGAAGAGCATGGGCATTCTGACGCTGGTGCTGGGCGGCGTCATCCCTACCTTTGAAATACTGACTACATCAACATGTTCAAGCGCCGCGAGATCTACCGCCGCCTGACCAATGCCGCCGAGCATATGGTGCAATGCGCCAACACGCTGCACGACATCGCGGTCAAGATCAGCTGAGGCATCATGACGCGCGCACGCGGCCATACGCCCGAAAATTCTCTATTTCCATCTGCTTTGACGTAAAATCGCAGGCACTTTACATATCCGGCAAATTGACCATGAACGACCCGAAACTCGATCTCCTTATCAAGGAGAAAATGGAAAAATATGTTCCGCCCCGCCCTGTCCAGATATTGCATGGCGGCGTGATCGTGCTCGTATCGATTGCCCTTGGCGTGTTTTCCTTGCCTACCGGACAAGATACGCGACAGGGTTACGAAGCGTGGCTAGGTGCCTATCTTGCCGTCGCTGGCCTGATACTCTATGTCATATGGACTCGTCTTCGCTCAGACAAGGCAAAAAAAGAGGCCAAGGCGGAATATCTTGCCGCTTCATCCGATCAAGCGAAGGGCAAGTGATTGCCCTTCGCGCTATGCTGCATGCTGGTTCTGCTACAAATGCCCATGCATTTTGACCGATAAAAAACCCTTACACTGGCGGCAGTTCCAGAAACGGCAAACGTTAAAAAATTGGGCAGCGTGAATAAAGAAATCAAAGAGTCAGCTCACACGCCGATGATGCAGCAATATTTGCGCATCAAGGCAGAGCATCCTGACATGCTGCTGTTCTATCGCATGGGGGATTTCTACGAGTTGTTCCACGAGGATGCCGCGCGCGCCGCCAAGTTGCTCGACATCACGCTGACGCAGCGAGGTGCATCCAACGGGCAGCCGATCAAGATGGCGGGCGTGCCGTATCATGCCGCCGAGCAATATCTGGCGCGGCTGGTTAAACTTGGCGAATCGGTGGCGATCTGCGAACAGATTGGCGACCCCGCCACCAGCAAAGGCCCGGTCGAACGCAAAGTAGTGCGCATCGTCACCCCCGGCACCGTCACCGATTCCGCCTTGCTGGAAGAAAAGCGCGACTGCCTGCTACTGGCGCTGCATCGACACAGCGGCAAGCTGGGCCTGGCCTGGCTGAATCTCGCCTCGGGGCAATTCTGCGTCTGCGAAACTTCCGCCGACAGCCTGCTCGCCGAATTGGAACGCTTGCAACCCTCCGAAATTCTGCATGCCGAAAATGCCGCCCTTCAAGCCAATAGCCACGCCGCGCTGAAATCGCTGCCCGACTGGCACTTTGAGCTGGAAACGGCGCGCCGCGCGCTGTGCCAGCAGTTCGCCACGCTCGACCTCGCCGGGTTCGGCTGCGATAATTTTAGCGTGGGCCTGGAAGCCGCCGGCGCCTTGCTCGGCTACGCCAAGCTCACGCAAGGCCAGGCCATCAACCACATTCGTAGTCTTCAGGTGTATAGCGCCGATCGTTACGTGCGCATGGATGCCGCGACGCGGCGCAACCTGGAGGTTACACAGACCCTGCGCGGCGAACTCGCCCCCACCCTGCTGTCGCTGCTCGACACCTGCGCGACCCACATGGGCAGCCGTTTGCTGGCGAATTGGCTGCATCACCCGCTGCGTGACCGGGCGGTGCTGGGAGCAAGGCTGGGTGCGGTGGAACAGCTGAGCGGGCTGCACCGTGCCGTCCACGACCACCTCAAACCCTGTGTCGATGTGGAACGCATCACCGCACGCATCGCCCTGCGCAGCGCAAGACCGCGTGATCTGTCCGGCCTGCGCGACACGCTGCTGGCCTTGCCGCAGCTGCAAATCGCACTTGTAGGTCGTGCTCTAACCCGACACGACAATAATGATGTCGGGTTAGAGCACGACCTACAAAACCGCTCGCTGATTGCCAGCCTCGCCGACGCATTGCAAGCCGATACGCAACTCGTTGCCATCCTGCAAACCTCGCTAAAACCCGAGCCCTCCTCGGTGCTACGCGAAGGCGGCGTAATCGCCGACGGCTTCGATGCCGAACTCGACGAACTACGCGGCATCCAGACCAACTGCGGTGATTTCCTGCTGGCGCTGGAAGCGCGCGAGCGGGCGCGCAGCGGCATCGCTACGCTGAAGGTGGAATACAACCGCGTGCATGGTTTCTACATCGAGGTGAGCGCGGCTCAATCCGTGAACGTGCCGGACGATTACCGCCGCCGCCAGACGCTGAAGAACGCCGAGCGCTACATCACGCCGGAACTCAAGACATTCGAGGATAAAGCGCTGTCCGCCAACGAGCGCGCGCTGGCGCGCGAGAAATTTCTCTACGAGCAACTGCTCGACCAGCTCGCGCCGTTTATCCCGCAACTGCAACGCATCGCCGCCGCAATTGCCGAACTCGACGTGCTCGCAACTTTTGCCGAGCGTGCCACCACGCTGAATTTTAGCGCGCCGCAATTCAGCGACGGCGCGCAAATAGAAATCCGGCAAGGCCGCCATCCGGTGGTGGAAGCTCAGGTCGAGCAGTTCATCGCCAACGACACCGACCTGCGCGCCGCGCGCAAGATGTTGTTGATCACTGGCCCGAACATGGGCGGCAAGTCCACCTACATGCGCCAGGTCGCGCTCATCGCGCTGCTCGCGCATGTCGGCTGCTTTGTTCCGGCACAAGCGGCAACACTCGGCGAGATCGATCAGATATTCACCCGCATCGGCGCATCCGATGACCTCGCCAGCGGGCGTTCCACCTTCATGGTCGAGATGACCGAGGCCGCCAACATCCTGCACAACGCCACCGAAAAAAGCCTGGTGCTGGTGGACGAGATCGGGCGCGGCACCTCCACCTTCGACGGTCTCGCGCTCGCCTACGCCATCGCGCGCCACCTGCTGGAAAAGAACCGCAGCTACACTCTGTTCGCCACGCACTACTTCGAACTCACACGGCTCGCCGAGGAATTCGCCCAGCTCGCCAACGTCCACCTCGCCGCCATCGAACACCAGCACAGCATCGTGTTCCTGCACAGCGTCAACGAAGGTGCCGCCAGCCAGAGCTACGGCCTGCAAGTCGCCGCGCTGGCGGGCGTGCCGAACAGCGTCATCCGCGCCGCGAAGAAACAACTTGTCAAACTGGAACAGAGCAGTGCCGCACAAAATCCACAGGGCGATCTGTTCGACAAAAAATCGGAGATGCCGGAACTGGAGATGCCGGAACCGGAAGAGCATCCGGTGTTAAAGTCACTGCGCGAATTGCAGCCGGATGAATTGAGTCCGAAGGATGCGTTGGAGCGGTTGTATCAGTTGAAGACGCTGATCTAGGGAAGCGCTGATTTATTCGTCATCTCCGCGAAGGCGGAGATCCAGTGCCTTAATTTAACTGGGTTCCCGCCTCCGCGGGAACGACGAAACCGAATAAATCAGCGCCTCCCTAGTTATCAACTCCCAAGCCGGACGGGGTGAGTGTGGCAAACGAGTCGCTGCACGAATTCACGTCAAACGCGATCGTTATCCGCTTCGGGCAATATTTGATAAGGCTCCATCGTTACCGATTCGACTTTGTCACCAAGCAAGATTAGTCGGCCTTCAAGCCGAGTGTTGCCGGTTTCGCTGAATTCGAAACGATAGGTGCGGCGTAACACCCTGCGTCCAGACTCGTCGCGCACCAAGGCCAGCGCGATGTTGGCGACCGTGTCGTCGAGAAATTGCACCTGCGCATCGCTACAGGCATGTTTGCCCATATTTCGGGCGACCTCAAGGGCACCCAGACTGTCAAACCAGAACCACACCAGCGCGGCCAACAACAGCATAAAGAGCAAAATTATTATATCCATGAACTGAATTCCTGATGGGACAACTGTGAGTCAATCACCGCATTGTGCAAGCATCAAGGATAAATCGTCATGCGCGAGGCATTCTCCAAGATGAATTTCAAGAGCGGATAATATATTGTCGAACAATCTATCCGGCGGCGATGTTCTGAGTATGACCTCAAATCGCGCTTCGCCGAATTGCTCGCCGGAAGCATTCTCCGCTTCGGTCAAGCCATCCGAACAGAGCAGGAGTGCACCCGGCTGCGCATGAAAAATTTCGGTAGCCGCTTCAAAGGCATCTGCATCCACCACACCCAAGGGAAGATGCCGCGAGCGAAACTTATACAGCTCACCATTCTTTGGCACATAGAAAGCAGTGGGGATTCCGCCGTTCCAGATTTCAATCGAGGAGCCATCACGGGTAATGTGCGCTACCGCTGCCGCAATGAAGCGCCCGGTTTCGGCAATTCCCCGCATGGTCTGGTTAATTTCCGTAACGATGTCGCTGGTGGTAAACCCTTTTTTTACCATGGCACGAAATACCCGGAAGATAGGCAGCAAAAATAGCGCGGCTTGCAGGCCGTGCCCGGTAACATCGGCCAGCATGACACGCAAGTCTCCCTTATTATCCCGCCCGGCAGCGATAATATCTCCGCTGAATTGTTGGGTCGGGCGCTGAAAGTGGCGGATTTGCCGATCACGTAACCCATCCGAGCGCATGATGTAGTTCATCACATCCCGAGCGACCAGCAGGTCGCTGGAAATGGCGGAGTTAAATTTTTCCAGCTCAATGTTGGAACGCAATATTTCTGACTCGAACTCTTTGCGCTTGGTGATGTCGCGGATGAATGCACTGAATTCGTATTCGCTTTGCGTTTTGATTGGAGCCACTGCCAATTCGATGGGGAACTCGTGACCTTTGCGATGCAGCCCCACAATTTCTATGCGTTTATTCAAAATAGGCCCTTCGCCGGTGCGCTTGAAATGTTCCATGCCACGCACATGCGCCTCGCGATGCATGGGGGGAATAATCGTTTCATGTATCTCTCGCCCGATCGCCTCATCTTTAGTCCAACCGAGAACTTCCTCTGCTTGGCTGCTCCAACCGGTGATGACCCCTCTGGAATCTATCTGTACGACTGCATCCATCGAGTTTTCGATGATAGTACGCAGGCGTTCTTCACTATCGCGCAGGCTTTCATGTTGGAGTTTTAATTTTTCTTCAGCCCAGCGGCGTTCCAGAGATAGCCCTAGCTGCACGGCTATAGAGCCAATCAGCTCGCGCTCTTCATCAAGAAACGGATTTTGGGCAACCTCGCTGACGTCGCCCATGTAGAAAACTTCGACAACTGCCGGCCTATTTTCAGCAAGTGGAATCGCTGCAGCAAGTTTCCATTCGGTCTCCTTGAAGCCTGGTGTCTCAAAAGTCTGGTTTTCAAGGCGGATGCGGGCGCAAATGGATGATGGGTCAAGCCACCCTTCAGGTATGCGCCGGGCACAGCTGTTGAGTATGCTCTCCAGGCTTCGATTCTTTTTTAATGACAGCGCAGTGATGTCGCGAAGACAGGAAATCTCCTTGATGCGTTCGCCCATATCATGGGCGTAACGTGACAGCGCTTCTTCCGCATGTTTGCGCTCCGAGATGTCAAGGCAGTAACCGATATAGCCGACGAATACACCATTGCTGTCATAGCGCGGACAACCATCGTCTTGTATCCAGCGGTACTCTCCATCGTGGTGGCGTAGCCGGTAGTCCATGCTGAATTTTTCGCGCCGCTCAAAAGCTGACACGTATACATCCACACAATGCGGCAAATCGTCCGGATGGATCCCCTCAGTCCAGCCGTTACCTTGCTCCTGCTCAAGGCTGCGCCCGGTGAATTCCAGCCAAACTTTGTTGAAGTAGTTGCACAGCTTGTCAGTGCCGGATGCCCAGATCAGCGCCTGGCCCGAGTCAGCCAAAGTGCGGTACTGCAGCTCGCGCTCCAACAATTGCGCTTCGGCAAATTTTCTGGCTTTGTTGTCCTCCTTGACCAGCAGGGCATGCTGCACGGCAGGCGCCAGGCGCGCCAGCCGGTCTTTAAGCGCATAATCATTGGCACCGGCCTGGAGCAGATTCACGGCCTCTTGATCGGAAAGCGCACCGGTAACCATGATCACTGGTATTTCCGGGTAATCACGTTTCACCATCTCCAGTGCGGACAAGCCGCTGAAACCGGGCAGGTTATAGTCAGACAGGACGATGTCCGGCAGAAAATTCTCGAGCGCACGGGCAAACGCCTCGCGAGATTCCACGCGCATCAAGATGAAATTCAGGCCGGTTTTTCGCAGTTCGCGCTCGATCAACTCGGCATCGGTCGGCGCGTCCTCCAGCAACAGGATATGCAGTTGTGATCGCGTGGCTATTTGCATCATAAATAACTGGGAGCAAGCTGATGGTTTGTTTATCGGCGACCAATAATACCCCAGGATGCAGTCCTGGCATATGCTTCAAACCCAACTGGTTTGCTGAGGAAGCGGTTGATGTCGAGTTGGTCGCTTGGCAAGATATCCCGGATCTTCTCGGGAAGGTGGCAGTGCCACCACGGGAATTTTATTGGTATTCATTTTCAAAAACGGCAGCTCGAAGTGACTCTTTGGTTTGATCGGCAAAATCTTTACTGCAGACAGCTGCTTTTTTGGGTTCATCGTTTTTGACTCGGCGCAGCGTTATCATGCTATCCGCCTTTGGCAGGCGCATAGCCCTGCTTCAGTAGATCCTCAAACTGCTCAATCTGCACCGGCTTGCTGAATAGATAACCCTGATACGCCATGCAGCCATGCTCCTTGAGCAGAGCCAATTGAGCCTCAATTTCAACACCTTCGGCAATGACGTGCAACCCGAAGTTGTGTGCCATCGCAATGATGGTTTTGACCATTACCGCATCACTGGCGTCTGTGGACATGTTGCGCACAAAACTCTGGTCGATCTTGATTTGATGAAGCGGCAATCGCTTCAAAATCGATAATGATGAAAATCCGGTACCAAAATCGTCCAGTGACAAGGTGACGCCTACCACATGCCTCAGTGCAAGCATTTTGGCTGCAACAAAATCCATGTCATCCACAACAATGCTCTCGGTCAATTCCAGCTTCAAGCGCGAGGGGTCAATGCGGTACTTCTGAATCATGGCTACGATCTGCTCTACAAAATCAGCTTGTTTGAACTGCTGCGCGCTGATGTTGACCGCAAGAACCAGATTGCGTGTTGCTTCGTTATGGCTCCATGCCGCAATCTGCTGACAGGCGGTATCGAGCACCCAGTGTCCAATTTCCAGAATCAGCGAACTTTTCTCGGCAATGGGAATGAAGTCCGCCGGTGATACCGATCCACGCCGGGGATGTATCCAGCGCACCAATGCTTCCGCACCGATAGGATGATGGCCGTTATCCATTTGAATCTGGTAGTGCAGCCGCAATTGCTGATTATGGATGGCCTCACGCAAATCCGATTCCAGTGCGGCATAGGCTTCTACAGCCAGTTGCATGCTAAAGTCGAAAAACCGTATCGCGTTTCCCCCACAATCCTTGGACTGATACATCGCAATATCGGCGCGTTTTAGCAAGGTTTCCACCGATTCTTCATGGCCGCGATACAGGTTCACTCCGATGCTGGGCGTGCTGTAATGTTCATGATCCATGAGCCGGTAAGGCGCCGCCAGGGCTGCGCGCAACTTCTCCGCAATAGCCGCTGTTCTTTGCAAGGTATCTTCCACGCGGGTATCGATATTTTCGATCAGCACCAAAAACTCATCACCGCCCATGCGCGCCACGGTATCCACCTCGCGCACACAGGCCTGAATGCGCTGTGTAGCTTCGATCAGCAGCAGGTCGCCCTGATCGTGTCCAAGCGTATCGTTAATCAGCTTGAATTCGTCCATATCTATGAATAACATCGCGCCATAATGATTGTTGCGCGCCGACACCGAGAGCGCCTGGCTAAAACGGTCCAGCAGAAGCCGCCGATTGGGTAGATTGGTAAGTGGGTCATGGAATGCCAGATTCTGGATTTCCTCCGCTGCTGCCTTGTTCGCGGTGATGTCCTTTAATGCGGTCATGTAATTCGTGACGTTGCCGGTTGAATCTTTCACTGCGTTGATGGTGAGGTGTGCAGGATAAATTTCGCCGTTTTTGCGCCGGTTCCATATTTCACCATTCCACGCGCCTGTGTTATTGATACTCTCCCACATCGCGGCATAAAACGCCTCATCGTGGCTGCCCGATTTGAGCAGGCGTGGCGTTTGGCCAACGGCTTCCACTGCCGTGTAGCCGGTGACTTCGGTAAAGGCATTGTTCACCCGGAGGATTACGCTATCGGCATTGGTGAGCATCATGCCTTCCTGAACATTGAAGGCAGCGTCAGCAATACGACGTTCTGCTTCTATTTGTTTGCGTTCGGTTACATCTTTCACGACACCCGTGTAATGCGTCACCTTGCCGGTTTTGTCGCCGATGGGGAAACCGCGATCCCGCACCCACCTAATCGTCCCATCCGGACGAACAACCCGATACTCATGGTCAAACGGCTGTCCGATTTTATCGGCCCCAAGATTGAAAAATACACGTGCCGTATCGTTCGGGTGAATGGCTTCGATAAAGGAGCGTGGGTTTTCATACAGGCTCTCGGCAGTGCGGCCCCAAATACGCTCATAAGCGGGGCTGATGTAATGCATGATTTCGAGTGAAACGTCCCTCACCCAGAAAACATCATCTATCGCTTCCAATAACAGCCTGAAAACTGTATCGCCTTCCGCCAAATCGATTTGCGGCACCATGATCCTGGTGATATTTTTCGAGAAAAGCGAATATAAATCTGCCGATTCTTGATACGCTCTGGACGACTCCACGAACATGATCCACTCCCATTTTGCTTATTGCACGCGCCCTATTTCATTATCAGTATGAGTGCCTCGGGTAAGCCATGCGCTACGCCTTCGATACTTCAGGAGGCTCAGGGCTGGCTTTGACCGGCAATCCGTCATGGCTTGACCGGAGCAACAAAGTCTTTGGCTTTCTCATGCAAACAAAATCTGGTGTGCCCAAAAGGGATGGCCCATGGGCAAACAAGGCTATCCGTCAAGCACTCCACCAATTCACCAACCAATCTTCCCTTGCACGCAAGAAAGCCGTCATTTTTTGGGTTGTCCGGCGGTAAGATCGGCGTGGCCGATTTGTTGGCAGATATGGCGCCATCGTTCGGCTGCATCCGCAGCTTCAGAGCAGAGCTACCCAAGCCATCCACCTTGCCCGTTTCGATTTCATGTGCTGCGGTGTTATCGGGTTGAGGCGTATAGGCATCTTTAAAATCGCGGGGCACTTGAAAATCAAAACAGCCTGACATGGCAATGTGTGCCGAACGGTGCGGAATTTGTACATTTATAGTCATGGTATCTCCCTTGTAACACAAATAAACTATCCGACGTGAATGTGTCGGGAGGCGCTACTACGCCCTTCGGCAGTGTCTCAGTACAGGCTTTTTCGGCCTGCGATACCACCTTATTTCGGTTCCGGCTCGTCCGAGTTGGTGCTTTAAAGGGTTTTGATGCTTGATACAGAGCATCCTGCCACTACCCGCTGCAATGCAGGATGGGGGTATTGCTTATTCGGATGGGCGCGAAATCGTGGAAATCTTTTGCCAGCATGAACTTCAGCAAATCCTCATCATCCTCGACGTGTTGCAATAAATAGCTCCATAAGGAGTCGATGTAATTTTTTGCCTCGTGTTTGGAGTAAATGCCATTTTCAACACGCAGCCAATCTTTTATTCGCTTAATTTTGTTGAGTAACGATTGGTGTGAAATCGCGTATTGCGGGAAATCTGAATCGAGTGTCAAGGGAACATTTTCTCCTGTTGCAAAGTAGGCGTGCAGCACATTTTCAAGTATTTCAAGCTTGTCTAGTAGCGTGGCATTATCCCTTGCCTCAATCGCGCCAATCATCTCGTTAATTATGTCGAATAAATTCTCATGTTCCATTTTTGTGAACTCATTCGCAACGCTTGAGTTATTTCGAATATTCGCCATGATTCCCCCGCAGATAAATGTCGTTTTGCCCTGATGTGAATTCTGCTAAACAAGCGTCTTAAAAAATATCAGGCGGGAATGATTTTGCTGTAGTTTTTTTGCTCGGATCAGGGTGAGGATAGCCTGATACAAGAGAAGCGAATTCTGACGAACTTAAGAATCCACTTTAAGTGGCTCGCGCTAAATGGCCAGCAAGGCGCGACAGAGTGGGGACGTGTAAAACCGCATGGCGGGAAGATGCCAATTTGGAGGCTAATTTTCGTCGCATCACTTGCCTGCAGAGGCATCATCTGGCGCGGCGAATTTCCCGTTTTGCACCCCCATCGTGGGTTCATTTGGAATGTGCAGGGTGACTACGGTTCCCTGCCCGGGGCTGCTGGTTATGTTCAATTCTCCGCCTATGGATATGGCGCGCTCACTCATTCCGAGCAGACCGAATGATTTAATGCTGCCCGGATTTTTCACATCAAATCCCTTGCCGTTATCGCGTATTTCTACCTCGATCGCCGCGTTGTTGGTTGTGATGGTTATATCTACCTGGGTCGCGGCGGCGTGGCGCGTTACATTGGTGAGTGACTCCTGCACGATGCGGAATAAAACCAGGGCGATTTTTTCGGGCAGGGCGTCGATATCATCGACCGTTTTCAGCGCGCATGAAATGCCGCTATGTTTGTTCAACTCCGCGCAAAGCCATTGTAAGGCTGCGATGCTTCCCATGCCTAGCTGTACCGGGCGCAAGCTGTGAGAAATATTGCGCACCGCCTGTATGGCCTGATCCACCAGCCCCAGCATGTCACGCTCAAGGTCATCCATTACAGCGTTATCCATACCCGTCCGGTCTTTCAGCAGGGCAATATCCATGCGCAATACCGATAATATTTGTCCCAGTTCATCGTGAATCTCGCGGGCAATGAACTTGCGCTCTTCTTCGCGTTGATTCTCTATATGCGTCGCAAGGTTGCGCACCGCTTCGCGCGAGACGTCGATTTCCAGCGAGGCTCGGGCGAGGGCTTCCGCCTGTTTGCGCCAGGTGATGTCGGTTTTTATGCCGACGTAATGGGTAATGACGCCTGCCGTGTTTTTGACGGCAGCGATATTGACATCTTCCCAATAAAGTTCGCCGTTTTTGCGCTTGTTGAGCAGTTCGCCATGCCATGTCAGGCCGCTGCGTAGCTGGCCCCACAGCTCCCGATAGGTTTCTTTGGGGGTTTGCCCCGACTGGAGCATGCTCGGGGTTTGCCCAATCACTTCGGCTGCGCTGTAACCGCTAATCTCGGTAAACCGGGGATTGGCATATTCGATGCGGGCTTGAGTATCGGTGATGAGCACCGAGGCGGGGCTTTGCTCGACCGCGATGGAAAGCTTGCGCAACATATCATCGCTCCGTTTGCGCTCGGTGATGTCGGTAATGAAACCATTCCAGAGCGTTGCGCCATCCACTTCGCGCTGCGGGGCGCTATTGCCGAACAGCCAGCGCGCGATGCCATCGTCAAATTTCACCCGGAACTCATGCTGCCACGGCGTCAGGTCGCGTGCCGATGCCAGGATGGAGGCCTTCAGGTTTTCCACATCATCAGGATGGACGAGAATAAACATTCTGGACGCATCTTCGCGCAGCTCTGCCGGATCGATTCGGAAAATATTTATGAAGTCGTCGCTGGCGTAAGGAAGGTAAAAACTGCCATCCGGGCGCATGCGGAATTGGTAGAGAACCCCGGGTGCCAGGGTGGCGATATTATGCAGGCGATCCTGCGCCTCTTGCTGCGCTGCCTGCAATCGCTTGCGCTCGCTGATGTCGCGAAAAAATGCGAAAAACTCGCCCCCATTATTTTTATGGTAAGTGACGCTCACTTCGACCTGCCAGGTCGATCCATCCTTGCGGCGATGCAGGGATTCAAACTGGTCTTGACCAGTCTCGATGACGCGCTTGATGTGCTCGGCGGTGGCTGCGTGGCTCTCCACCGCTTCCAGATCAGAGACATGCAAGCCCAGCAGCTCTTCGCGCGTGTAGCCGGATTGTTTGCAGTAGGCAGGGTTGACGTCGAGCAGATTGCCTTGGATACCCGTGTGCCAGAAGCCATCGAGCGCGGTGTCCAGAATTCTGTGGGTGATTGCATTGCTATCGGCCAGCGCTTTTTCGATATGCTTGCGATCGGTAATATTGGTCAGCACAACGCGCACCCTTGGTTTCTGGCTCTCATTTTTCAGGCACTGGCAATTCAGCATGGCGTAAAAGCGTGGCTGGTTGTGGTGCTGGAGCGCCAGCTCACAAGGCTGTTTGTTGTCTTCTTTTAGCACGGACAGGAAATGGCGATACCAGCGGTCGCGATCCTCAGGGACAACGTAGGAGGCGAAGCGGTGAAGCAGCAGGTTGTTGCGCTCCACCCCGAGCAGCGTGGCACCGGTAAGATTGATCGCGTCGATCATGCCATCGGAGTTGAGCGTGAGATAACCGACAGGAGCGAAATCATAAAAATCCACGAAATAATCGCGGGATGCTTCCAGATCAAGCTGCGACTGGCGCAATTGCTCGTTCTGCATTTCCAGCTCGATTTGATGCACATAGAGTTCATGCACCAGTTGCTCGGCACGGTGCGCGGGGTTCGCGTCCTCGGGCGTGTTGACAAGCTGCTTTTCGGCTGCCGCCTGCAGTTGCGTCACGCGTTGAAATTTTTTGTCTGGTGGGGTCATAAGTCCGCGTTCTTATTCAAGTTTAGAGAGTCATGCGCTTCAGCTTACTCGCAATCCTATGGAAGAGGAAAGCACGCAAGTGGGAGCGCGCATGAGTTATGGGCATATAAAATCATGCCGGACATGGGCAACGGGCATGGCGAGTAGCCACCCCTGATAATCCTAAAAAAAGCAGTTAGCCACAGAGAACACAGAGATCGCAGAGTAAAGCCAAAAAGTTGTAGGGTGGTGTCCGTTCACCTTTTGGGTGAGACCACAAAAAGCGTATAAACCCTTGCATTCTCTGTGTTCTCTGTGAACTCTGTGGCTTGAACTGAGGTTTTAAGGATAATGAAACTTGCCATGCCCGTTTCCCCCTATCCCAACCCCCCCCTCGCTACGTTCTACCCATGAACCTCAAGCGGGTCGCCGCCTTGCTCCCCTCGCCCGCAAGCGGGAGAGGGGCTGGGGGAGAGGGGGCGCTGCGACAAATTTGTTGCCATGCCACCGCCCTCTCCCCAGCCCTCTCCCACCAGTGGGAGAGGGAGTGACCGTCCGCAGGTTCATGGTATTCAATTCGGGCGAAAATGGCGGCTGCGGTCTCCCCCTGCGCAAGTGGGGAGAGCGTAGCGAGGGGGGCGGAGCCGGGCAAACGATTCGTTGCGCGAGTTTCACGTTAACGGTGCATCTTTGGCTGCCCTTCCGGCGGCATTGCCACGTTCAACCGAATAATTTATGTTGCATGGAATAGCGCACCAGTTCTACGGTATTTTTCAAGCCGAGTTTTTTGAGCAGGCGTGCTTTGTGCGTGCTGACCGTTTTGTCACTGATGAAAAGTTGTTGGCCAATTTCGCTGATGTTTTTTCCTTCAAAGATCAGGCAGAAAATTTCCATCTCCCGATCCGACAGAATGAGCTGAATATCTTCAGGATCTGCTTGCGTGTCTGTGGAGAGATAGGCCAGTTTTTCAGCCATTTCCGGATTGAGATATTTGCCGGCCGTCATGGTTTTCTGGATAGCATCAAGCAGCACTTTTGGCGAGCAGTCTTTGCAGATGTAACCGGATGCCCCCGCCTTTAAGGCACTCAACACAACCTGAGTTTCATTGTGCATGCTGAGCACCAGAATAGGCAGAGCCGGATAGAGGCTTTTGATGCGGGTGATCAGTTCCGCGCCGCTCAGGCCGGGCATGGTCATGTCGAGCAACAAAAGGTCAGCCTGAATAGTGCGCAATTTCTGCAACAGCTCTTCGCCGTTGGCTGCTTCAGCAACGACTTCAGTTTCTGCGGACTCATTCAGGAAACGGGACAACGCGGCGCGAACCAGATTGTGATCGTCAATTATCATTACGCGAACAGCCATAACTAAAAATCCCCTTTTTTTTCGTATGCGTAATTTATACCAGTTTCACACCGGATTCCAGATGGCAAACGATCTAATTAGTGTAGGGGGACAGGAGATTCGTTATCGGAATTGCCTGACCCAATGCGGCAATCATTCGATCCGCATAGGTTTTAACCGGGTCTGAAGTTGCTTGCCGCCGCGCGCACGCTTGCCGAAATAACCGTGCAGAACCAAGCCAGACAGTTTGACGACTTGTTCGCGTGTTCCGGCTTTGCCGATAATTTTTACTTCGGCCTGGTTGATAACGGAAACGGCCGCCAATTCGTCGCCTTCTCCCAGCCCCATGATGATGACGCCTCTGCCGCCACCCGGCAGCCTCTTCATTTCGGCCAGCAGGAACACTAACAGCCTTCCGCCAGCGGATACGGCTGCCACCAGCGATTGTTCGGTGGTGGTGAAGGGAGCCGGTGCCAGGATAGCTTCCTGATCCACGTTGATGAATTGTTTGCCGGCTTTGTTCCTGCCCAGCATGTCGCTGAGTGTGCAAAGAAAACCATAACCGGCGGCGCTGGAAATCAATAGCTGCTGGTCGGCTTTTCCACATAGCGCGTGCGCGATTTTGGCGCCGGGGGCGAGATCGATGAAGGTGGAGAGCGGTGCGCCATCGCCTCGACCCGAGGGCAGTTGCGCGACCGGGATGCTGCACACGCGCCCGTTGTCGCAGATCACGATGCAGTGGTCGGTGGTGCGGCACTCGAATTTGTCCAGCATTCCGTCGCCATCCTTGAAGGCGAGCGCCGATAAATCCAGGCCGTGCCCTTGACGGCTGCGCACCCAATGTTTGTTGGAGATGATGACGGTCACCGGTTCGTCCAGCAGCGGCGCTACCAGCGTCGATTTCTCCTCCTGCTTGATCAGCGTGCGGCGTTCATCGCCGTAGATTGCGGCATCGGCCTCGATTTCTTCGGCGACCCGTTCGCGCAGTGCGCTTTCCTTGGCGAGCAAGCGCGATAATTCACGGCGTTCTTTCTCCAGCCCCTTCACTTCTTTTTCGATGCGGATGCCTTCCATGCGCGCCAGTTGGCGCAGGCGGATTTCCAGTATGTCTTCGGCCTGGCGCTCGGAAAGTTCGAAGCGCGCGATCAGTGCGGCCTTGGGGTCGTCCGATTCGCGGATCAGCGCAATCACCTCGTCGAGGTTGAGGAACACTATCAGGCGCCCTTCCAGGATATGCAGGCGGTCGTTGACCTGGGCCAGGCGATGTTCGCTGCGGCGGCGCACGGTGCGCAGACGGAACTCCACCCATTCGCGGATAATTTTCGCGAGCGACTTTTGCTGCGGACGCCCATCCAGTCCTATCATCGTCATGTTGAGGGGAGCGGAAGATTCCAGGCTAGTGTGGGCGAGCAACACATTCATCAGCTCGTCCTGCGTCTGGCGCGAGGACTTGGGCTGGAACACCAGACGCACGGCCTGCGACTTGTCGGATTCGTCGGCTACCGCATCCAGCACCGACAGCAGCAATTGCTTGTTCTGCACTTGATCCTGGGTCAGGCTCTTCTTGTTAGCCTTGACTTTCGGGTTGGTCAGCTCGTCGATTTCTTCCAGCACTTTGCGGGTCGAAACGCCATGCGGCAGTTCGTACACGACGATTTGCCACTGGCCGCGCGCCAGCTCTTCGACTGTCCAGCGGGCGCGCATCTTGAGCGAGCCGCGCCCGCTCAAGTAGCATTCGCGAATGTCGCGCGCGGACGAAATGATTTGCCCGCCGCCGGGAAAGTCCGGCCCGTGAATGCAGGCGAGTAGGGCATCATCGCCGAGGTCGGAATTGCGCACCAGTTGCACGGCGGCATCCGCGACTTCGCGCAGGTTGTGCGAGGGAATTTCCGTCGCCATGCCGACCGCGATGCCCGATGCGCCGTTGAGCAGCACCATCGGCAGGCGCGCCGGGAGCATCGCGGGTTCCTGGAATGCGCCGTCGTAGTTGGGCACGAAGTCCACCGTGCCCATGTCGATTTCGGACAGCAGCAGTTCGGCGAGCGGGGTGAGGCGTGTCTCGGTGTAGCGCATCGCCGCCGCGTTGTCGCCGTCGCGGGTGCCGAAGTTGCCCTGCCCGTCCACCAGCGGATAGCGCAGCGAAAAATCCTGCGCCAGGCGCACCATGGCTTCGTAGGCGGATGAATCGCCATGCGGATGGTATTTGCCCAGCACATCGCCGACCACGCGCGCCGACTTGACGTGCTTGCTGCCGTGGTTCAGCACCATCGCGCGCATGGCGTAAAGGATGCGCCGCTGCACCGGCTTCTGGCCGTCGCATACATCCGGCAAAGCGCGGCCTTTCACCACGGAGATGGCGTATTCCAGATAGGCGCGCTCGGCATACTGCGCTATCGGTACATCATCGCCATCCGGCAGCGCGGGCAGCGGGGAAAATTGTCTTGCGCCGCCGTTGCCCTCGGCCGCTGCTGCCGGTTCTATCAGATCGGCCGCAACTTCTGGGGCAGTGTTTTGCTCATCGGGAAAGAGGCTGGATTGGTCTTCGCTGGTTTGCTCGATGCTCATGCTTAAACATCCCCCTGAACTTCGTTGCCGTGATATTCCAGCCACGCGCGGCGTGTCGAGGCTTCGTGTTTGCCCATCAGCATGTTGAACATTTCCATGTTGTCGTCGAACGGGATGGCGGCGGCATTGACGCGCAAGGCGCGCCGGGTGTCGGGATTGAGCGTGGTATCCCAGAGCTGCTCGGCATTCATTTCACCCAGGCCCTTGAAGCGCGAAATCGACCAGGAGCCATCGCGGAATTTTTCCTGGCGTAGCCGGTCTTCGATGCCCTGCAGTTCGCCCTCGTTGAGCGCATAGATCTTGCGGATAGGCTTCTTGCCCTGGGCGGGAACATCCACGCGGAACAGCGGCGGCTGCGCCAGATAAATCTTGCCGGCCAGTACCACCTGGTAGAAGTGGCGGAAAAACAGGGTGAGCAGCAGGGTGGAGATATGCGCGCCGTCCACGTCGGCGTCGGCCATGATGTAGATGCCGTTGTAGCGCAGGCCGGACAAGTCCGCCTCGTCGTTCGGCCCGTGCGGATCGACGCCGATCGCCACGGCGATGTCGTGGATTTCGTTGTTGGCGAACAGGCGGTCTTTCTCGACCTCGAAAGTATTGAGCACCTTGCCGCGCAACGGCAGCACGGCCTGAAATTCCTTGTTGCGCCCCTGCTTGGCGGAGCCGCCGGCGGAGTCGCCTTCCACCAGGAACAACTCGGTGCGGGTAGGATCGTTCGAACTGCAATCGGTCAGCTTGCCCGGCAACACCGCGACCGAGGAACCCTTTTTCTTCTCGACCTTTTGCGCCGAACGCATCCGGGTTTGCGCCTGCTGGATGGCCAGTTCGGTGATGCGCTTGCCATAATCGACATGCTCGTTCAGCCATAAATCCAGCGGGTCCTTGGCCATCAGCGACACTAGGCGCAAGGCATCGCGCGACACCAGCTTGTCCTTGGTCTGTCCCTGGAATTGCGGGTCGAGCACCTTGGCCGACAGCACGAAACTGGCGCGTGAAAACACATCGTCCGATACCAGTTTCACGCCCTTGGGCAGCATGCCGTGCAGCTCGGAAAAGTTCTTTACCGCATTGAATACGCCGTCCTTCAACCCCGCATCGTGTGTGCCGCCCGACCAGGTCGGGATGAGGTTGACGTAGGACTCGCGCATAATCGCGCCTTCCTCCGACCACACGATAGCCCAAGCCGCGCCTTCGCCCTCGGCGTAACCGCTGTCGCTGCCTTTCTGCACCAACTTTTCCATGGCAAAAATGGGCACGGCCAGATCCTGTTCGGACATCCCCTCGGTCAGGTAGCCGCGCAGCCCGTCCGGATACGACCACGAACGGGTCTCGCCAGTCTTCTCGGTGTGCAGCGTGACATTGACGCCGGGCAGCAGCACCGCCTTGGAGCGCAACGAGCGTTCCAGTTGCGGCAGGATGACATTGGGCGTGTCGAAATATTTGGGGTCCGGCCATGCGCGCACCTTGGTACCGCCGCGTTTCTTGGGGCAATCGGCTATGCGTTTGAGCGGCGCTTCGGCCATCCCGTTGAGGAAGCGGATGAAGTGCTCGCCGCCATCGCGATACACCGTCACCTCGACTTTGGATGACAACGCATTGGTCACCGCCACGCCGACGCCATGCAGTCCGCCAGCGAACTTGTAAGCGCCGCCGGATTCCTTGTCGAACTTGCCACCGGAATGCAACACGGTGAAAGCGACTTCGACCACCGACACACCTTCTTCCGCGTGAATGCCGACCGGGATGCCGCGCCCGTCGTCCTGCACGGTCACGGAGCCATCCGTGTGCGCCGTGACCGTGATGTTTTTGGCATAAGCCGCCAACGCCTCGTCGCAAGCGTTGTCGACGACTTCGGCGATCAGATGATTGGGAGATTCGAGATTGGTGTACATCCCCGGTCGCTGGCGCACCGGTTCGAGACCGCGCAGAACTTTGAAGCTGGATTCGTCGTAAGTATTTGCCATGAGTGTGTCTGGATTAAGGCCGCTAAGGTGTTCAAATTTAGATGCAGAATTATTGTTCTATGAGCTTGCAAAAAACTCAAAGAGGCGGCCTCACCTACTTCCGGTATTTGCGAATCAATCCGACCAACACCCCGAAGATTTCCAGTGAGCCATGCGGGCGAATGATCGGGTAGGCAGCGTTAGCCGGGCGCAGGATGAATTTGCCGCGCTCCTTGTCCAGTGTTTTAAGCGTGAAATCATTATCGACTATCGCCACCACGATGTCGCCGACGTTGGCCAGGTTGCGTTTTTCTACTACGGCTATATCGCCGTCACGAATACCGGCATCAATCATCGAGTCGCCCCGGACCTGAATCAGGGTAGTCAGAGACGGCGTGTCGATCAGCATCTCATCGATGACAAAATACTCGCCTTGGGTTGCGGTCACCGACACCGGCATTCCCGCCTGGACAGAGGATTCAGCAAAGGGGCGAGCAAAAAACTGGCGTGTTGGGATCCATGCGCCATCGGGCGTGCGCTCGATAAAATCCGCCTTGCACAGGCGATCCAGAATCGCTTTAACCCAGGATTTTGAGGCGATGCCAAACACCTCACACAGCGCAGCGTAGGAAGGAACGCTTTTCCACACGGCGTAATAGTCTTGCAGTTTAGCCAGATATTCAGCGTCCCTGGGATGGGACTCGGGTGCGGGGGTATCGAAATCAGTCATAGTACATTTGCGCAGAACGAACGTTCTTTATATGGTAATGAGCAGTCGCTCGGTTGTCAATTTGCAGGTGGAAGCGGGTGTGATTCAAACTGAGATGGAAATATTCCAGATGGTTTGTCAGCGGGATTGGTCAGTCGCCACATTGCTGCATGGTTATGGTAGGAGCGGCCACTTCGTCAGGCTCAGGACAGGCTTCAGCCGCGATAGGTGGTGCAATGAAATGGGAGGCAATCGCGGCTGAAGCAACCTGTACGAAAACAGCGCGGCCTATCGATGTGCATCGGTACAGCGCGGCATTTGAACGGTGTTGTGGCTATTTGCCGAGCATATTGCTGCGGCCTGAGCAGTTGCGCTGAATTATGTAAATCTCAATAATGCACAGTTGCTATCTGCAAATAAAAAGTGCGGCCCGAATAAGGCCGCACTGGAATAAAGCCCCCCACCTGTGCCGTTGACCCAGCATCTTGAACCTGGGTCCAAGAGAGCCACTTCCCAGTCACTTCAGGTACGTCCGCCAAATACAACTACCAGATACATCGGCTGGGGACGTTCACAACAGCAACTTCAAGGGTCGCAGCTTTAAGCAAAGCTTATTGGTTCAAAGAATATATGGACCTATCGAACACCGCAGGGGACAACTCTTAAACTAAAACAGCGAATCTTGTTCGGCTAACGCCTCATCGATCGCCGCCTGCATGGAATTCATTCTACGCTTAAAGTCTGCAACGTCAATGCCGCGACCAATTTTTGTGGAAAGCAGTTCGTGGGTGATATTGAGCGCGGCCATCAGGGCGATGCGCTCGACGTTGGCGATCTTGCCGGCGTCGCGGATTTCGCGCATTTTTTTGTCCAGATAGGTAACCGCATCGAGCAGTTCGCCGCGCTCTTCCTCGGGGCAGGCGACACGCAATTCCCGGTCGAGAAGTTTGATTTCCAGTGTTTTGGTTGCGCCGCTCATGTTTGATCTTCCGGGAGAGTCGTCAGCAGTTTTTTCAGGCGCGCCTTTGCGTTTTCCACCTTGTCGCTGCATTGGCGGTGATTGCTGAGCGCATGCGCCAGATCCTGGCGCAACTGGTGATTTTCGGCGCGCAATTTGCCGCTCGCCTGTATCAGTTGCGCAAGTTTAGCTTCGAGTGCGTTCAATTCGTTTTCCATGCCCTGACTATAATTTGAAAAGTGCTGATAAGTCAAACGGTAAGCAGGCGTTTTGAATGAGGTTTGTAGTTTTTCTGCCAGCGTCTTTGCCTTGCTTTCACCGTGCTTGTGTTAAAGTGCGCGCTGCTTTGAGGTTCTCGCCTGCTTGCAGGCGAGTTAAACGGGAAACAGGTGAGGGAAAACAACCCGATGCCTGTGCTGCCCCCGCAACGGTAAGCGAGTGCGGATTTGCCAATATGCCACTGTGAGTAATCCCCCCAAAGATATGAGGGAAGGGGGATCTTATGGGAAGGCGGCAAATCAAGACTTGCGAGCCCGGAGACCGGCCACGGAGCAAAGAAACAGGAGATGCTGCGGGTGGCGCATCGGATATGAACAGTTACGCTGTTCAACTTCTGCTTTTTCCTTCCACCGCATTTCCTGAATTGTTAACGTTTCAGCGGGGACGCTTGGAACTAACTCGGGAAATCATCATGAAACAGAAACTCATCATCATCGCGCTGTCCGGCGCGATTGCTTTTCCTCTTGCCGCTTATGCCGAAACGCCCAGCTTGGGCGAAATCGTCGTGACGGCCTCGCGCATGCCGCAGCCGCTTGGACAATCGCTGGCGCATACCACGGTAATCGGCCAGCAGGAGATACGCGCATCCCAGGCGGCAGACATCCCCTCGCTGCTGAGGCAGCTGGCTGGTGTGGAAATCTACCAGAGCGGCGGCATCGGCAAGCAGAGCAGCCTGTTCATGCGTGGCACCAATTCCAGCCATGCGCTGGTGCTGCTGGACGGCGTGCGCATCAGTTCGGCCACCTCGGGGATGACGGCGATCGACCAGTTGATGCTGGACCAGGTCGAGCGTATCGAAGTCGTGCGCGGCAATGTCAGCAGCCTGTATGGCTCGGAAGGTATTGGCGGGGTGATCCAGATATTCACCCGGCGCGGGAAGGGAGCGCCCGCCTTCAACGCCAGCGCGGGAGTGGGAACGCACAATACTCAACGAGCGGCAGCAGGGTTTGGCGGCGAGGTGGAAAGCACTTCCTTCGATGTACAGCTATCCAAATTCAGGAGCGATGGCATTTCATCCATCAAAACCAGTCTGGTGCCGACGGTCAATCCAGACCAAGACGGCTATGACAACACCAGTCTTTCCGCCAGTGTGCTCCAAAGGTTCAGCGGTGATCACAGCTTGTCGTTCTCGCTGTTCGAAAGCCGTGCGGACAGCCAGAACGACAACTCTTTCGGCTTGCAGGCCGACGTGAACCAGAGCTGGGCCAATGTTCGCAAGATGGCTTTGATTTCCGATAACCGCTTCGGCGAGATATGGCAGAGCAAGCTGCAACTGTCGCAAGGCGTGGATGATACGCAGAATTTCTTGAACGGCGCGCCGGATATTGTGTTGGGGGCGCAGTTCAAAACCGTCAGCGACCAGATCGTCTGGCAGAACACGCTGCAACTAAGTGAGCACAGCATGCTGAATGCAGGTGTCGAGCAACTGAAACAGCGCGTGTCGAGCAGTACGGCATTCACGCGCACCAGCCGCACCGACGACAGCCTGTTCGCGGGTTATACCGGCGTATATGGCGCGCATCAGGTGCAGCTCAATCTGCGCCATGACAGCTATTCCGATTTCGGCAATGCAGATACCGCGTTGTTGGGGTATGGCTATGATTTCAACAATGCGTGGCGCATCACGGCGAGCATGGGTACGGCTTTCAAGGCGCCGACGCTGAATGATTTGTTTTACCCGTTCACCGATTATGGCTGGGGCTATTCCTATGCGGGCAATCCGAACCTGAAGCCGGAGCGCTCGCACAACAACGAGCTGGGCTTGCACTATGCGTCGGAAAGGCAGCGCGCGGATATCGTGTATTTCGACAATCGCATCAGCGACCTGATCGCCAACAACAATCTACCCGCCAGCACCATGCTTAACCTCAGCAAGGCACGCATCGACGGCGTGGAGGTGGTCTATGCCGGGCAATACGGCGACACGGGCGTAAAAGCGGCACTGACGCTGCAAAATCCGCGCGATAGTCAAACCGGATTGATGCTGCTGCGCCGCGCCAAATCATTTGCCTATATCGGTGTAACGCGGCAATTTGGCGCATGGCGGTTGGGTGGCGAATGGCAGCACAGCGGCACGCGCGCCGACGTGGACATCAACACCTTCTCGCGCACCACGCTGGCAAGCCATGATGTGGCGAGCCTGGCGGTCAGCTATGCGCCGGATAAGCAGCTCCAGCTATCGCTGCGGGTGGACAACCTGTTCGACAGGGACTACATGCTGGCGCACGGCTACAGTACGCTGGGGCGCACGCTGTTCGTCGGGATCGATTACCGGCAATGATGGTGGCAGGGGCGGGCATGCCGCCCCTGCTTTTTCTTCCTATTTTTCTCTGGCTTTGTGTGCCGTTGACACTATAGAATAACCGCTGGACTCAGGAGATATAAATGAACAATACCCAAATTAAAGCCATTTTAATTTTTGCAATACTGGCCGCATTGATGGCCGTTACGCGTGACCACCACTTCGGTTCTGCCCTGAATCTGCCGGATGCTTCGCTGGCGATATTTTTGTTGGCAGGCTTTTATCTGCCACGCTGGGTTTTTCCGGTGCTGCTGGTTCAAGCCGGGCTGGTGGATTATCTGGCGATCAACTATGGCGGTGTGAGCGACTGGTGCTTCTCGCCAGCCTATTGGTTCCTGATTCCGACCTATGCCGTCATGTGGTATGCGGGGCGTTTCCATGCGGCGCACCATGGCCATTCCTGGCGCGGCTTTGCACGGTTCTCGGCGATGGCATTTCTGGCGACCAGTGTGGCCTTTGTGATTTCAAATGGCAGTTTTTACCTGTTTTCCGGGCGCTTTGCCGAAATCGGCGTGATCCAATATGCGGGTAGTCTGACCGGGTATTACGGCCAATATCTGGCCGGTGCATTCCTGTATTTGTCGATTGCCGCCTGCGTACAATTCGCCATCACAAACCTATACAGGCGTTCGGCTCGCGCCTGATCGTTGCCGTTCGCCCTGATCATTGCCATTCGCATAGATCCGCCCGATTGCATGCGAGGCAGCGCATGATGGAAAAAACTGAAACGGCAACGGACCGCTACCGCGCGCGCAAGCAACGCCACAAGGAAGTGGTGGATGCAAAAATCTCCCTCGCCACCGAAAATCGCGGCGTGGTGCTGGTGCATACCGGTAACGGCAAGGGCAAGAGCAGTTCGGCCTTTGGCATGATTGCACGCGCGCTTGGGCACGGTATGCGCGTCGGCGTGGTGCAATTCATCAAGGGCAGTTGCTCCACCGGCGAGGAAGTTTTTTTCCGCCGCTTTCCGGAGGTCGAGTATCACGTGATGGGGGAAGGCTACACCTGGGAGACCCAGGACAAGCAACGCGACATCGCCACCGCGCAGGCCGCATGGCAGGTAGCGTGCAGCATGTTGCGCAACCCGGATATCGCACTGGTGGTACTGGATGAAATCAACATCGCGTTGAAGCTCGACTACCTGCAAATCGGGCAAGTGCTGGAAGTGCTGCGCAACCGTCCGCCGATGCAGCATGTGATACTGACCGGGCGCGCCGCGCCCGATGCGCTCATCGAATACGCCGACACTGTCACCGAAATGCGCCCGATCAAACATGCGTTCGAGGCGGGCATCTGCGCGCAGCCGGGCATCGAGTTGTAACGGGCCGGCAAATTTCCTGTGCCCCTTCCAAATGTCATTGTTGCGAAAGCGCATTTCGCTGAGCAATTACCCGGCGCTGAACAATTGCGCGGCCAATAAAAAACCAGCCGAAGCTGGTTTTTTATTGGCCGTTTTTATATCACTTGCCGATGAATAGTTGCTTCAGCACCCATATGGAAAACACAACTGTTGCCACTGCGGTACCGATTGATGCTATGTCAGCGATAATTGCCATTTTCTCCTCCCGAGAGAACTGAGTTGGACGCTACAACAAACCCAAACAGTGCGAATCGTAGCACAATCCTTTGGGCAAACAAGCCTTTTTTTACTACCTTTTTTTGCTAAAATTGTAGAAATGTTACAGCGCATATCTTCGAGCGTAAATTCATCCCTTTACATTCCACCATGCATTCCCCCGTGCCTGATTTTCCACATGCCGTATGTCCGGGGAGGCGGCGATTGACCAACCAGCTAGTGTCTAATTGCATAATTAAACATATTTAACTATACTCTGACCACTCAATATCTTCGAGGGTTGAATATGTCTAGGGTTGCGCGGCCTGTAGTGTGCAGTGATGAGGATAGAAGGC
>Ga0172380_10001917_pt1 | contig 34596 bp, 48 predicted proteins | sample Leawe162metaG_FD_119747 | JGI IMG/M metagenome (GOLD analysis project Ga0172380, IMG submission 119747) | Leachate microbial communities from a municipal landfill in Southern Ontario, Canada - Leachate well 162 metaG | ecosystem: Engineered > Solid waste > Landfill > Unclassified | place...
ACTGAAGAGGATGCAAAGAATGGCAATGGAGACTGGGCACAGAGAGTATAGATATCCAAATAGTCCTCAGACTGCCTTTTCTTACCAGTCATTTGATACGACTACCATGGCTCCTGAAATGGATATGGTTATTTATGACGGAAATACTGGGACATACAGAACATCACAACAAGACAGAAAAATAAGGGCGCTAGAGAAAGAGCTGAGTAGTAAAAAATCTGATGAAGAATCGGCTAAGGAGAAAGAAGAACAGTCTCTCAAAAATCTCATAGCATATTACTATAATCGCTAGCCTAACTCATTCACATTCCCAAGGGGGGAGAAAAAGATATGTGGCCATTTAAAAAGAAAATTAAAGACGTAAAACAACATTTTCAACTCTTCTCTTTTAGTGCTGGTCCAGAAGAAAACTCGGTCAGGGTCATCAACGACAAATACAAAATGATAATGAACGCCGATGTTCCTTACGGGGAAAACGGGACTGGACAGAACTATCTCTGTTACCTGGACTGGAAGAAAGTCCGATTTAACGGCGGAGACGGAACTGACTCAGACCTTTTTTACAGAATAATCCGACCTGTAAACGAGGACTACGACCCAAAGACAGAGTTTCCAGTAAAAAGTATTCCTAAGTCATTGTTTATCTAACCCCTCTAGCAATAAGTAACGTGAGTAAGAATATGAGTAACGAAAAAGAAATCAACAAAGAATGGGAGAAATTAGGAATATGGGGAGGAAAACATGCTATTGAACGTATTAGTAGTTTTATAGACGAAAAGATAGCCTCCGCCGTAGAAGCGAGGGAGAGGGAGATAAGTGAGGAGGTGGAGAAGATGAGAAAAGAAGAAAAAAATCTACCAGAAGTAAAAACGGAAATGGATTTATGGGAAATTTGTGAAAATAATAGGAATATCGGAGGCAATGATGTTATTGAAAAAGTCATCGCCATCATCAATCCATCTAAGGAATAATATGTCGCTCAATCGTTTCGCTGGAAAATGCTTTATATGTGGTCACGATGTCCCTACTGGAAAGGGAGACTTTCAGAGCGTAGGAAGTTTGCCGAAAGATATTCGTAAGAACTACACAGGCGCGAATTATAAAGGAAAATGGCTCATCAGGTGTTTTAAATGCAAAGGTTCTGGTAATTATCCATCTAAGGAATAAAAATATGAAACCAAGGAAATTTCAAATCATCACTGTTAAAGTAGATATCCACCCAGACGGAGATGTATATGTTCATGACGCAAAAGATATCTGTCACATCATTGGACAGTTGTCAGAAACAGAAGAAATTACCATTGTAGGAATCCCAGACAAGTGTTATAAAAAAGCCAAAAAGATAGGGAAACTATTGTAATCATCCATCTAAGGAATAATATTATGAACGAAAAAGTACTAGAGGCGTTTGATAAGAAGTTTTCCTATTTATGGCAACATAAGGAAGACAATATGCTTGGCTATCCGCAAGTAACTCAACACGAAGCAGTAAAAGCCTTCATAATCAAGTCTTTATCTGACCAGAGGAAGGAGATATGTAAGGAGGTGGAGAAGTTGAAAGATATGACTACTACAGAATTTGGCGAAGAAACTGTTTCTAGGCTGGAAGTCTTATCTATAATCAAAGTAAAGTAATTTATACATATGGAAAAACTAAATGTTGATTATAATGGGGCGTGGGGACAATCGAATGAAGCTCTCATTGCTAGAAAAGTAAATGAAATCGTTAGATGGATAAATAACCCTTGCGACTCTCTCGGATGTAATACTCTACCAGAGAAATGTTGTGAGAAATGCCAAGTCGACCATTCTAAATGTTGTGACAGGACAAAAACTCCTTGTATAAACGAAGAATGTGAATGCCATCACCATAGTGGAATAAATGGAGAGTGCGACCATTGTGAAAACTGCGATTATAAACCAAATCATACTCTACCAGAAGAGAATGATTGCCCACATCACGGACAGACAGGTACAGCAATAGAAAAGTATTGGGGACATCCTCTAACTTCTAAATGTTCTTGCCAGCCCTCAGAACCAAAACACAATCATATCAATGGGACAGCAGGATGTGGTGAGTGTCAGAAGAAAGAATACTGTTGTATTTGGAATGGAGAAAAAGGCCTCCACCATACCAAATGCCCTAATCACCTAAGCAATAAGCAGTCTGAAAGGAAGGAAGAGAACAAAATGATGACTGGAAGCCCTAGTTTAGACGCTTTCAATCAAAAAGAAAAAGCACTCTTCGATATGGTCTATCAATGGGGGAAGATAGGAATCGTTACCGATGAGAAGTGCAATGCTTTTCAGGACTTAATTAGGGAAATAAAAGATAATAAATAACTATGGACATCATCGGAAGAATAAAATGTTTCTTTGGATTTCACGACTGGTTTGATTCAGGTGATGGATTCAAAGGATGTGTAAGATGGCATTGTAATAAATAATTTCATAAGAGGTATGGAAATAGTAATAAAAGTGGTATTAGCAATTTTTATAGGAATCCCTTTGGTTTATGTGTTTGGCGGGCTCTTGTTAGAAATATGGAGAATAATTCTGCGTATTACTAAGGAATAAAAGTATGAATGTAAAAATAGTAAACTGCGGAGGAGGAAGATTCGAGATTTTGAGCGACGGAAGAGTATATGGTCGTTGGTCAGCAGAATATCTTCACGCCCTTAAAATGGCAATAGAAGAAGCCTTTCCACAACTTAATCTTGCTCCAGTGGAATACCACTTTAAAAAAGTAACAACAAAAAAAGGACACGGGAATGGCTACAAGAGCAAACTCTACGGAACGCACAAAAAAGACTGGTCGGAAATTAAAAATAATCCATCTAAGGAATAACTATGGCTAAAGTATCAAAATGGGAAAGCACGAAGAACATATTTGTCGGTTCAATAACTGGGGGAAGTGTGGAATAGTAACAGATGAGAATTGCAATGCTTTTCAGGACTTACTCAAGGAGATAAAAGAGATAAAATAATATGAAACTTATATACATAGAGTGGCAAGACGCAGTACATAACGCCGAATGGTTTCCTGATGATTTAGCCGAGAAATGGCACGATCAAACTCAGTACACTATCAAGGAATGTGGATGGCTCGTAAAAGAAGACAAGAAAGGTATCACGCTCGCCTGTCGTTTGAAACCTAAGGACAACAATACCGATATGCAGTTTGGAGGACTCCAATTTATTCCAAAGCCGTGGATCATCAAAAGGAAGGAAATAAAGCTATAAAATACATAGGTGGTACAAAGTGTTCACTTTTGTGTATAAAACGCTTAAACATCAAAATCTGAAGCCTAGGAGAATTGTAGTGGGTGGAACTTTTAATAAAAACAGATATGGAGGAGAAAATCAAAAGGTTGGTAGAAATTTTGAAGGAAGTAGAAGATCACGGCATAGGAGAAGTGAAGATTACTTTGAAAGAAGATGGAGTGTGGATCATCCGGGCGGAGAAGTGGACGAGACACCCTTCTGATGTAGCTATATCATTCGCACTAGAGAACGCATTGAAGTGGACATTCAGAGGGGTAGAGGTTTATGATACAGGGGAGAGGCTTTTAAAAGAACATAAGGATATAAAATTATGAAATATTTATACGGAATACAACCAACAGGAAGAATACATTTAGGAAACTACTTGGGCGGTTTGAAGCTGGCGATTGAGAAGAAAGCGACTATTTTGGTAGCTGATTACCACGCCCTAACCACTGCTGATATTTTTCAGGTGGACGAAAATTGTAACTTGATGCGCGACCAACTGCATACTCTTGGAATTGACTTTAAGTACCAGACAGAAGCGAGTGCCGGACTTGCTTGGAGAATCCAGTGTGCTACGCCGATGTCCGACCTCAAGCGTATGACCCAGTTCAAGGACAAGGGAGAGGGGAATGTTGGATTGTTCACTTATCCCTGTTTAATGGCGGCTGATATTATCCTCTCTGGGGCAGATGTTGTTATTGTTGGCGAAGACCAGTTACAACATATGGAGTTCTACCGCCGAACTTGTAAGCGTTTAGGAATTAAAAAAATAGCAGAAACACTTCTCACAAAAACACCAAGAATCATGTCCATCAAAGACCCGACTAAAAAGATGAGTAAAAGTTTAGGAGACGAACACTGCCTCTATCTCGGCGACCACGAAGCGAACCGTAAAAAGATTATGAAGGCTCCGACTACATTTGATGGAGTTATTAACTTAGAAAACATTGCAAACGGACTGGGCGTAGAATTTGATGATACCTTTTTAAAAACTACAAAAGAGAATATCATTTTAGCTATGGAGAAAATAACGGGTTAGATGCTTGACTGATAAAAGAAAGTGTGCTAAAATAGAGGTAATTAAATAAGCTGTTCGAACAACGACGGCACGACCTTAAATGGTTTGTGCCGTTTTTTTTGCATTTTAAAAACATTATATTCATTCGGTGGTTAACGCAAACACATTAAACGGCGGATCGGGGCTGGCCCCCGACTGAACATAATAATATGATCTACTACCGAAAAATCAATGAACCGGGAATAAGTTTTATTTTTAAGATAGTTTCTATTGGATTCAGGATTGGGTGGGTAAAAAGGCCACTGTGGGAAATAAGTAGATTGGAAATAGGATTTAAAAATTGGCAAAAATACATCGATGTCTGATAACTGGATAGACAAAGCAATAATGGCAACAGAAAAACAAGTAAAAGCAGTGGAGGCTATGGTGGAAAATGGTGGAATAGTGAGTAGAGCAATGGAAGAGGCTGGTTATTCCCCGAATACTGCTAAAACTCCTCAAAAACTCACAGAGAGTAAAGGGTTTCAAGAGATCTGCGAGGAATACGGACTTACAGATAGTTTAATCATAGAAAGCCTTGTAGATGATATCAAATTAAAGCCTCAAAATAGAAAACCAGAATTGGAACTAGGAGCAAAAATAAAAGGAATGCTGATTGATAAACAAGAACATAGCGGAGTGGTAGAAGTGATAAGCGGAATCAATTACGTAACCCCCAATGGAGATAACTCTACGACCAACACTGAAGCAACACCAGGCGTATCAAGCCCTGAATGATAAAGAGATTGATACTGTTTTTTTAGGTGGTGGAGCAGGAGGCGGAAAGAGTTGGTGGATATGCGAGTCACGTTTGATAAATGCCCTGAGATTTCCTGGTTACAAGAGTTATATCGGAAGAGAAGAGTTGAAGCGGTTGATGCAGTCTACATACGTTACGTTCACGAAGGTTTGTCAGTATCACAAAGTACCGGTAGGAACGTACAAGTTGAATGGACAGTATAACTACATTGATTTCAAAAATGGGAGCCGGATAGATTTGCTCGATCTCAAGTTTCTTCCCACTGATCCGTTGTATGAACGATTTGGTTCGCTCGAATATACAGACGGCGCAATAGAAGAGGCTGGAGAAGTACATTTCACCGCGTATGATGTTTTGAAAACAAGAATTGGAAGGCATAGGAATAGAGAGTTCGGATTGCACCCAACCACAGCGATAACAGGAAATCCGAAGAAGAATTGGACATATACGTTGTTTTACAAACCATTCAGAGACGGATTGTTACCGAAAGGAATAGCGTTTATCCAATCACTTTACAAAGATAACGGATATACCGCAGAGGATTATGAGAAGCAATTACAGCAGATTTCAGATAAGGCCACAAAACAAAGACTGATGTTCGGGAACTGGGAATATGACGATGATCCGACAGCCTTAATAAAATATGAAAACATTGTAGATTTATTTACAAACACGATTGATGACACAAAGGAAAAGTTTATCACGGCAGATATAGCCAGATTTGGGAGAGATAAAACGGTGATAAAAGTATGGAGAGGGCTAGAGTGTTATTTAATAAAGACATTCACTAAGCAAGGAACAGACGTATCGGCAGAAGAGATAAAGAAGCTAGAAAGAGATGAGAAAGTACCAAGAAGCCATATCTTAGTAGATGAAGACGGTATAGGCGGTGGAACACTCGATTTATTGCCAGGAGCTAAAGGTTTTATAGCAAACAGTGTACCGATATCAGGCTATGGAGAGAAAGAGAATTATCAAAACTTGAAAGCCCAGTGTACCTACATAATGGCCGAAAAGATAAATGAGCATAAGGTTTCAATTAAAAACTGCGAACAAGTAACAAAAGATTTGATTATATCAGAACTAGAACAGATTAAAAGCAAAGACTCAGATAAAGATGGGAAGCGAAAGATTATTGGTAAAGACGAGATAAAAGAAGTTCTCGGACACTCTCCTGACTACGCAGATAACATAATGATGAGAATGTGGTTTGAACTAAAAGAGTTAGAAAGCGAAGAAATACTAGACCCTACTTTTGAACAATTTGGTACTCATTACGTTGACATATAAATATGGAATATCCGCAGACAGCTAACTCTACACTAGCCCCTGCGCAAGATGCACAAACACAAGAAAATAAGCAATCATCGAAAGATATCGTTGCTGTTTTGTTTAAGGAAAAGGACTCTTACGAACAATCCACCAAAGACCAAAGGGCAGAAGTAAACGAGATTTACAACGCCTATATGGGAAAGATGGAGAACGTGAAGAATCTTCCCTATGCCAATAAAGAGACTATTCCGAAAATGCGGACAGAGATTGCCTACATAAAACCTCAGATTTTCTCTGGCGAGCCTGAAATTGAAGTCGAAGGCGTAGGTGATGAAGACAAAGCCTTTTCAAAGATTCTCGAGAAGATGGTAAACCACCGCTTCAAGACTATCCCTCAGTTCTACGAGAAGATAGAAAGCTGGGTACACCAATCAGTCACTTTTGGAACATCAATCATCAGAGTCATTTGGAAGTTCGAAGTGGAAGACAACGGAGACGGTACGCAAAGCCCGGTTAAAGACGAACCAGATCTCGAAGTCCCGAATATCCTCGATACTTTCAAGAACCCTATTATCACGGAGATAGAGAATCAGGCGTGTATGATATTCCGCTCTGTCCTCCCGGTAGATGAAGTGAAAGAGAATCCGATGTATGACTATGTTGAGGAACTCGGAGATGGAACACCAAACAGAGAGAAAGTGATGTCTCGTGGGAACTATAAGGTAGACCAATACAACTCTTCTTCACAGGTACAAACGGACATCGCTAATGCACAGAAGGCTACCGATGGGCTGGTAGAGATTTATGACCGTGTGACTGATGAAAGAATACAAACCGTGGCTGATGGAGCAGAACGACTGGTACTTCGTGATGTAGCTAACCCAGACGGGTTCATTAACGCTGTAAAACTCACTTTTGAACCAAACGCTATACCAAACAGATTCGATGGATTGGGAGTAGGTCAGAACACTCTCGGACTTGGGAAGATGTATTTCTCGATGTTCAATCAGACATTGACTGGAGTAAAGCTGACAAATAACCCGATGTTCATATTCGAGAAGGGAAATGGAATCGATACTCGACAACTCGTTACAAAGCCAGGTGGTGGAATTGCTGTCGATAAGAGTCAAGTGCCATTGTCTGACAGGATTATCCCGATTCAGTTCCCAGACGTGAAGAGTGGGGCTATCGATATCTTAAATAAGATGGATGACGAGCATAAGAGGGCATCAGGAGCGAATGATCTGCTTCAGGGTTCAGCTTCTAACGCAACGCTCGGACAAGACCAACTCGCTCAATCAAATACCTCAGCTCGCTTTGAACTCATACAGAGACGATTCAAACACGCTCTATCAGACGTAGCGGATATGATAATTCAAATGGAACTGCGTAATCTTCAGAGTCCTGACGCTGATATTCTCCGAATCTTCCCACAAGAACTCCGTCAGCAAATCTATGAACTGCTCATTTCAGAAGCCAAGAATGTAAAGTACAACGTTTCTGTCAAAGGAACGACTAACGTGGCCAGGAATAAGAACCTCGAAGCCAAACGACTGGTAGAACTCTTCCAAATAGCAACAAGCGTTCAGACAGCTCAAGGACCACTCCTTTCAAATGAAGAGATGAGAGCTTTCCTTAGAGACATCGCTGAAAAGGAAGGAATGGACAGTATCGACGAGAAGATCGCCGCTCAGAGTCCACAACCTCAGATGCCACAGCCACAGATTGACCCGAATACAGGACAGCCAATACAGGGGATGCCAAACCCAATGCAAGGAGCAGTCAGTCAGCAAGGGCTTAATCAAGGAGCAATGAACGCACAATAAACTATGGAAACTCTACGCCAAGAACTTGAAGAACTGAATGACGTTCAGCTGATGATTCAATCAGAGAACTTTCAAGAGTACATCGTAAAACCAATGAGGGAGTATCAGAACGAACTCAAGGACGCTTATCAATGTGAAACTCTCAAAGAACTCTACGCCGTCAAAGGGAAGAAACAAGGCAGTGAAAAGTTCTTCGATGTATTGAAAGGAATAGCTGAAGACAGAAAAGCGAAGGTTGTCGAAATAAACAATGATTAGAAGTCTCTTCACGGGGCTAACGCCTCGAATAGAGTTTTTTAATAAAGGTCGAATCAACTCTCTGTAGTATGTAAATTGAACTACAGATCAATCTAGAAACTCTATATTGTAAATATGGACACTATCGAAACAACAGCAGAACCCGTAGGGAGCGACGGCGCTACGTCCTCTCCGGACACTTCTACTCAAGTAGATACCCTACCTGTAGAATCGCCGGAAGTTGTTAGCGCAAACGAAAGCGGTGAAACAGAAGCACCCGAAGTCCTCTTAGCAGGCAAGTACAAAAGTCAGGAAGAATTGGAACGTGGCTATAAAGAACTGGAAGGAAAGTTAGGAGACTTAGGCCAAAAAGCCTCGGTAGCCGACCTCCTTCAAGAGAAGTATGGCATCACACCGGAACAACTCCGACAGACGATTGATGCTGAAGAACAAGCCCGACTTGACCAAGCTATCCAGGAAAATCCTGGTTTGGCAGCGTATAAGGAAGTGCAGAAGCTCCAGCAAGAACTTGCTTTACGAGATGAAGAGAGAGAACTCGATTCTTTCCTTCAGAAAAACCCAGAATATACTCCACAACGCGACAAAATCCTTAAACTCGGATTATCCTCTGAACAGGATAAGACGTACGAGGAAATCGCTCGAGAATGGTTCGGAGAATCTCGCGCTCAAGGACAGAAGGATGCCTACAAGAAGATTGAAGTGAAGCAAAATACACAGGCGACAGGGGTATCAAGCGTACCCAAAAGGCAGATAAGTGTTGAAGACTTGAAAAATATGTCATCAGCAGAAATCGAGGCAATTATGCCTCACGCCGATATCTCAGATCGTCCTGTCAGATAAGTTATGGCTCAAGCCAACCTTACAACTACCCTGACTCCCGAAATGGCTACGTTTTACGACAAAGTCTTCCTCGAGAGACTCCAGGTAGAAACCTGTTACGACTTCCTCACATCAAAGAAGAACATTCCAAAGAATAGTGGAAAAGTTGTGTACTTTACACGACAAACCGCCTTTACTGCGACGAGTGGTTCTTTGACCGAAGGAACGACGCCAACAGTTTCAGCCTTCACCGCAGCTACCGTATCAGCAACAGTTGCTACTTACGGTAAGTACGCAGACTTCTCTGACCTCTTTGCTCTTACCACGATTGACGCTGGTTTGAAGGAAAAGGTCTCGACGTTTGGACAGTACGCTGCTGAAGTTATGGACACAGCCCGTTTGTACACGATGGTTGCTGGTGCAACTACTCTGTTCCCTAACGGAAAAACTCCTGCAGCTGCTAATCCTTTGACAGCTCTTCTTTCGACAGATACGTTCGATGTTGCGGATCTCCGCCGTGTCGTTCTCACTCTCAAGAAGAACAAAGCTCCGAAGTTTGAAGCTCCTGCTGGAACACTGAACAAAGGTGGAGCATACCGTGGTGTGATGTCTTCTCAGGCGTATTACGATCTGCTCGGAGATAGCACAACTGGTGCGTTTACCGCAATCAGTGTGTCTACAGACGCAGCCAACACGAAAATGGTTCGTGACCAGGAAATCAAGAGACTCGCAGGTTGCGATATTATGGAATCCAACAATATGTACACAGAAGTGTCTGCCGGTGCCGGTGCTATCACCGAACTCGCATACTCTAACCTGTTTGCAGGTAAGGATGCCACGATCGAAGTCGACGTTGCAGGATCTGGAAATCCTCACATCATCTACAAGCAGTCAGGTGAATCAAGCACCAACGATCCGTTGAACTTGACGAACACTCTCGCTTGGAAAGTCGATGCGTGGGCGTGTGTAGTAGCCAATGCAAATTGGTTGATAAATTGCAAGAGTTACGGTTTGTAATTCTTAGTGATTGCTTTCGGGGGATATCTCAATCTCCCCTGAGAGAGAGCAAGCAATCGCTCTAAACTCTATAAATAAACTCTATGAAAGAAAAAGTATTCGGAGATCGCGTTCTTTTACAAGCAGTAAATATCTACGAGACAGAAGAAGTCCTTGACCCAAAGACCAATCGTCTAAAGAAGCAAGAAGTTTATAAAGACTTTTCAAGAGAAGGAAAAATCGTCGCTGTCGGTGAAGGAGAGTATGCAAACAAGCTCAAAGTAGGAATGATGGTTTATTATCTTCCCTACGGAGGAGTGGAAATCGACAAACTCTCCAACAAGAAAAACCGTGTGATGTGTATTCCGGCTGAAGATGTATTTCTAGGCTTATGAGTAACTCTAATATAACAATTAGTAGCTTGATTGATGCCTTTAACTCTCATTGGGATTGTCCAGAATGTTGTGTGCAATACACAACATATGGAATGAAACGATGTTTGAATTGTGGTGCAGATATGAGTGCAGTTGTTACTAATGTAGATAAAATGAGCGATACGGATGGTCTTAAAGTAACCAAAGAACTCACAGGCTTATGAATGAATATAACTGGCTTACTGAAATAGTCCCATCGAGCCCAGGGAAAGAGAAACTTGAATCTCTCAGAAATCTCAATAAAAGGGCGGTCTGTATTGGGTATATAAACAAAGAAAGCGATACCCCATTTATTTCCGTTCTAATCGAAGGTGACGATGCACCAGTTCATTATGCACAACACTTTTGGATGAAAAAATGATTATGAGCTATTCTCAAAACTTCCAAAAACTAGCAGACAAATACGGTTTCAAAGTGAAGCCTGCCTGTATGTATGTGAACGGACAGTTTACTCGAAGGCCTGATATTCTCTCTGTTACTTATAACAATCATCATTTGATGACTATCCCTAAAAAGATGTATGGGCAACCAAACGAGAACTATAAGACTCTTGAAGGGAATGTTCAGCCGATGTTCTACGAGTGCGAATACAAAATAAAGAACTGGAACTTCCTCGTGAAACGAACACCTCATATACAGGCATTGGACAAGAAGAAACGTGACCTTATTGCTTTAGAAAAAACTCTATGAATAAGGAAGAACGTGAGTGGTTTCTGTATATCGCCGATGAAATGGTTACTCGTATGATAGCTTTCGGAATGGCTTTAAAACTAACGGAAGGAGAGATGAAGGAAATAATCCAAAAAAATTGTGACGAGTTATGCCCAAAGTAGTAGGAATCCTCACTGACTGGAATCGTCCAGACGGCTCTGAAAGATACGGAGCAGTCGGGTGGTATCGTGTCAAAAATCCTCTCGAAAAGCTCGGGCATAAAGTTCTAGGAGCAATCTCTTTAGGGACACCTGAACTGGCCCTCAAACTGAAGGAACACGGAGATATCTGGTTCTGGAAGCCGGTGGACAATGAAGGAATGAATGTCGATATTGATACCGCTAAGCACTTCACAGGAGCGAAAATGATACTCGATTTAGATGATGAGCCGTTTGCTATCAATGAGAAGCACCCTCTTTATGAAGAAATAAAATCCAAGTCTGCGAGAGTAGGGCGGATGATAGAGATAGCTGACCACGTTGTCGTTTCTACCGAAGAGATAAAAGAGTCAATCAAACATCTGGCCAAGAAAATAACAGTCATTCCGAATGCCATCGACCCTGAAATTTGGAAGGTAAAGAAACCCAAGAAAAGAACAGACGGAAAGATTCGTATCGGATGGGCTGGATCATCCTCGCATATCGCTGACATCCATATCGTCCAAGACGCCATCAAAGAGATCCTCGATAAGTATGAGAATGTTGAAATGTATTTTGTAGGATTCGTATCTGGAGAGTTCGGCGGACAGGATTCCTATAAAGGAAGAGTGTTCAATAAGACCGGTACAGCAGGATATGAGGAATACCCTCAGTTCCTCGCCGATCTTGACCTCGATATCGCTATCGCACCGCTGGAAGACAACAAGTTCAATCGTTGTAAGTCGAATATCAAGTGGTTAGAGAACTCAATGCTTGAAATCCCAATGGTTTTGTCTGATGTCACACCATATAAAGAGTGCGTGACGAATTATAAGACCGGATATCTGGCAAAAAACAAGTCTCAATGGGTAAAGTACCTCTCCTGGCTCGTAGAAAATGAAGAAAAGCGAAAAGAAATAGGAAAAGCAACCAAAAAAGCAGTTTTGGCTGAATACACTATCGATAAACAGCTCCCAAAGTATGAAAAACTCTTCAAAAAGCTCGAAAAGAAAGAAATTACCGTCTATACGGCAGTTGCAGGAGACTTTGATGCTCTTAGAGATCCAGCAGAAGATGATACGGCAGACTATGTCGCATTTACCGACACCCAGTCAGACGGATGGGACACAAGAAAACCCTACGATAAGTTCGTATCAGGACGGCGTAATTCTCGAATACAGAAACTCCTCCCACACCTCTATATTGACACTCAGTATTCCATTTACCTCGATGGGAATATCCGGTTGAAAGTCCCGGCTCAGAAGCTGATAGATGAGTTTTTGAAAGATAAAGATATCGCAGTTTTCCGACATATGGGCAGAGATTGTGTATATGACGAAGCACAGGCTTGCGTAGCTCTCAAGAAAGGAGATCCATTGGAACTCGCAGAACAGTGCCGAGCCTATGCTGAAAGAAAACATCCGAAACACGCCGGACTGGCTGAATGTGGAGTGATTATTCGAAGACATACCAAAGAAGTAGCTAAAATGAACGAGAAATGGTGGGCAGAGTATTGCCGACATTCAGAACGAGACCAGATGAGCTTTCCTATCGCGTTCGATTTGGACAAGGTGAATCTCATTGAATCAAGTGCTTGGAGACATCCTTGGTTCGAGTTCGTCGGACACGCTAACGAAAAAGATAATACCCGTTGGGAAAAATTATGAGCGTCTACTATTTACCTTGGGGCGGAGAAAATATGGCGAGTTCGAGACTGAGAGTCTTCAACATCGGACCATTCATTCCTGATTCATTCATCGGTTGTCCGCCAGAGTACAAGAAAGGAGATGTCCTCATTATCCAAAAGCGACCAGATAGAGAAGAGATGAAGAAAGCTCAGTCTCAAGGAGCAAAAGTCATATACGATATAGACGATTATTTTTGGGACAAGAGCGAGTTTCGTTTGATGGTTCACGACGCTGATCTGATAACGGTAGATACCGAAGAGAAGAAGAGATATCTTCCTAGTGCAGTAGTCATTCCTGACTCACTCGATTGGGACGGTATAAGCCAAGAGAAATCACTTAAGAATGGAATCATCGGCTGGACAGGATACGGGAACGCCTCTCATTACCTAAATGTAAACCTTCCGAAAGAATACACATTAAGACTCATTACTTCACCAGATTGGTACAAAGGACTCCCAGACCCAGAAGCGAAGATACAGAGCCGACCGTGGAGTCTCGATATGGTAGATACTTACCTCCGAGAGTGCGAAATGACCATTTACCCATTACCAGAAGGAGAGTTCGAACAAGTAAAGGGAATGCACAAACTTCTCAAGGCGTGGGCTAATAAGATTCCTTGCTATACCTCACGAATGCCAGACTATGTAAAGGCAATGAACGAGGCAGGAGTCGGAGAAAAGTATCTCATAGATGATTGGTCAAAGTTGAAGAACATAGGATTTGATGAGAAGTGTTATGAATATGCGATGAAGTATAAGTCCGATAAGATAGCCCCATTATGGAAAAAAGCGATAGCACAAGTAAGCCGGTAGAGTTCTTTGAAATCTATACAGAGTTGTTCACTCCACTGAAGGACAAGAAAATCCGAATCCTTGAAATAGGAATAGATCGTGGCGGGTCACTAAAGATATGGCGAGACTACTTCAAAAAAGCAGAAGTCATCGGACTCGACATCGAATACAAGGAACCGATTGAAGGAGTCAAAATAATACAAGGAAACCAGAAAGATACCAATGTTCTGGATTCTCTCGGTTCGCTGGACATCGTAATAGACGACGGAGGGCATAAGATGAGCGAACAAAAGGAAACATTCAAACATATTTTTCCGAGAATGAAAGAAGGAAGTATTTACATCATAGAAGATACGGAGACATCATATTGGGCGGAGTTTATAGACGAAGAGCCGACAACGATAGATTGGCTGAAAACTCTCATAGACTCACAGAACGAAGAAGTGATACGAAACGAAAGAAGAAGCAAACAGCAAGACAGAGTAGTTGAACCATACAAAGCAAACTCTATAACATTCTACACAGGGCTATGCGTCATAAAAAAGTAAGCTACAAGGATAAGATTGCGTACCTTGGTTGCGGTGAGTTTCCAATGCAAGGTGCTATCAATGTCGATGTACGAGATTTGCCAGGAGTAGACGTCGTTGCAGACGTTAAAAAACTCCCTTTCAAAGACGGTGAACTCCAAGGTATAGCCTCAAGAAATCTCATTGAACACTTCGGAAGACACGATGTCGGTCCACTAGTGAAAGAATGGGCAAGATGTTTGAAAAAAGGAGGGTTTCTCCATACGGAGACTTGTGATATGGGTCGTGCTATGGACAAGTGGAGAGAAATCCCAGAAGAGAATTTTCTTGACTGTATGTACGGAGCGGAGACCTACGATGAGAACTACCATAAAATGCTAATGACTCAAGAAATCCTAGTGAGACTCTACGAAGAAGCAGGACTTGAAGTTATGCAGGTAGAAGGATTTGAACACCGAGAAATACCACGAATAGTAATTAAAGGAAAAAAATTATGAAAACTCTACAAGTATTGAAGCCAAAAGCAACAGGAAAAGAAATCGCTGCTCTTAAAAAAGTTATAGATTCTGGCTGGTGGGGAGAAGGTCCGCTGGTAGCAGAACTCGAAGAAAAATGGGCGAAATACACAGGGGCAAAGTATGCGGTAGCGACCAATAGCTGTACATCCGCTTTGGATGTTGCTTGCCGTCTCAATATTCTTCCGAAAAAGGTGCGTGTCAGTGCATTTACCTTCGTATCTTCCGCTTTGGCACCGCTAAACGCAGGGTATGAAGTAGAGTTCGTTGATATAGATGAGAAAAGTCTCTGTACGAAAGAGGCTGATATTCAAGTGATGTATGCCGGAAACCAATTTGGTAAAGGAATCATTTACGATATGGCTCATTCGGGAGGCGTGAAACACAAGGGGATTGTCTCTTGTTGGTCGTTTCATTCAGTAAAAAACCTTCCTGCAGGGGATGGTGGAATGATCACGATGAACGATAAGACACTCTATGAGAGGGCAAAGGCTTTGAGCTGGTGTGGTATCTCGAAAAGTACCTGGAAACGCTCAGGAAAGAAGTATTCTTGGGACTACGACATCGTAGAAAGGGGACTAAAAGCCCATATGAACGACATAACAGCTTGTATTGCTCTCGAACAGCTGAAAGTTCTCGATAAACGGAATGAATATCGTAAAAAGTTGGCAGAAACATACGATAAGTATCTCCCCAAAGAGATCAAGCGACCATTCCGCAGTGGGAGTTGGCACCTATATACGATTCAGGTAGAGAAAAGAGACGAGTTGTTTGATTACTTGGCAGAAAACGGTGTCGGATGCGGAGTTCATTACAAACCTCTTCACTATTACCCGATTTTCCCAGGAGCGAATCTCCCTGTTACTGAAAAGGTATGGAAAAGAATCATCTCATTACCAATGCACCTCGAAGTGAAGATTTCTGATGTAAAAATTGTGTGTAAATTGATAGAAAAGTTCTATGGAAAGTAACGTATTCAGAGCAAGACAATCAGAATCCTCCCAAGAGCCAGAAACTGCCCCCAGTGAGGTTTTACCAGCGGATTTGAAGGATGATGGGAATAGAGATAAAGCCATCACTGGCGAACCAGAATTGAAGGAAAACTCACTCGAAAAATGGGAAATTTCTAATGGAAAATACGGTGCAGAATACCTCGGAATCAAAGAAACTATCAAAGAATTTCCATACAACGCACAGTTCTCTCAAATAGATAAATACATCAAAGCTGAAATGGAAGAAAGGGGATACGACAAGACTCCAAAGGCGTGGCAGGACATACTAGCCGAAATAGAGGGAGAAATAAAAAGCTCAAAGCTAAACGCCATTGAAAGACTCAAAAAAGTGACTAATTACATAAAGGTTCTACAAAAAATGAGAGAACTCAAGAAAAAAAGAGAATCCTACACTACTTAGAATCCTGTCTTCTGGGAGTGTTGTAGAGTTCACTCCTGGAATACAGAATTTTAACTTAATATCCCGACTGAACAACAGAGGGAACCAGCCTACAAAAGGCTTGTTCTCTCTTTTTAATTTATGCCATACGCAAAAAAAACATTATCAGACCTTCACCAAATGTTGGCCGACAAACACGATGCCGGAACAGTACCAGCCTCTTCAGTGAAACTAGCTCGATATACTCGATTCCTCAATCAGGGGTTGGCGTATTGCTCTGACAAACTCCGATTGGTGAAAAGCACCTCGCTGACGACTGTTTCGGGGACTATCGCACTTCCTGATGATTTCATCTTGATCGGAGAAGTTGTCAATTCTGATGGGCTCGCTGTCCCACAGATAGGTATGGATTCATCAGTGAACGCTTCTGATGGGTATTGGATAAAAGGAAATCAAACTGACGGATTCACGTTGAATATGCCTGCCTCAAGTGATGGAACATACACGGTCTGGTATACCTATCGTCCTGCTGAAATGGTGAATACGACTGATGTATGTGTCATTCCTGATCCTCTCGCAGTGGTGTGTTATGCCTATTCAAAACTCAGAAAATCAGAGACTGACCCTCTCGAAGATGCAGATAGCGAAATGGGTGAATGCGAACGGAGACTGGATGAAATCATCGACCAACAGCAACTGAATGACCGACCACTTGGGTTCACTACCCAAGGAGACAACACAACTAATTGGTTCAAGGCATTATAATGGCAAGCAAAACTGAACAAATTGTTTACGATAATCTCGGCAAAGGCGTTAATACCTTCACCCGAGACACGATGATCAACGACCAAGAGGCCGCGGAAGCGACTGATGTTTGGAGTGTCGGAAAAAACTCTATTGCTAAAAGACCAGGAATCGGATTGGCTATCACACTTCCTACTTCAGCGGCTATTACTGGGCTCGGAACGTACTACAACGGAAACACTCGGGAGCTACTCGCGATGAGTGGGACGACTCTCTATAAAGTAAACCCAGTAGCTGGGACGTACACGGCTCTCACGGCTGCGGTGGCTTCGGCTGCAGTGTGGACAACAGGACTTCGGACAGACCTCTGTCAGGCAGGTGGGTATGTTTTTATTTCTAATGGTACAGATGTCTTACGAAAGTATTCTGGTTCTGCTGTTACCAATCAAACTAACGGAGTGATAGGACGGTATCAGATTTTCTACAAAGCGTCTCTCTGGATCTCGGGAGATACTTCGGCCGGGAATACCGCTCGTCTCTATCGTTCTGGTACTGATGCAAACCTCGGTGATTTCACAAACTCGACCGCCAATCCTTTTGCTACGTCAGTCTATGTTTCTAAAGACGATGGACAGATGCTTAATGGTTTTTTCAAACATCAGGACTTCCTTTACCCAGTCAAGGAACGGTCATTGTGGAGGGCTTCGCAAGATACAACTACCGCCGCTACAATCACGCTCGAACTCGTCGACCCTGCTCGTGGGTGTGACTCTCACCACTCTATAGACACGGTAGAGAATGACAATTTTATGTTCAACGAGAAAGGTGTCTACGCAACGGGATACGAGCCAAACATTCTCGACCAGATTCGCACGAACATTCTTTCGCTCCGTATTGATTCAAAATTGAAATCCATTCAGAAATCACGTTTAGCGTATGTAGAAGGATTGTACTTCGATAACCACTATTACCTCTCCTATACCGCAGGAGGAGGAACAGTAAACGACACGATGATGATTTATGACCGTCAGCGTCTCGGGTGGTGGGAATGGTCTCTCGGAGCGTCGTGTTTTTCAGAGTACAAAGACTCAAATGGAGAAACAAAACTCTACTTCGGTTCTGCTGAGGCTGATGGAAAAATATACTACTTTGACTCAACATTGAAAGCTGACAACGGGGTGGCCTTTGCAACGAATTGGAAATCTCCAAAGTTTTCTTTCAAAGACGTCTCTCAATCGAAAGTATTTCTCAACTGCCTTCTCTACTTCGCAAAAACTGCAGGAACAATTACTTACACGGTTTACATAGACGGAGAACTCTATACCACGGATACGGTAGACGTCGGAAACACGGGATCGGCTGGTATAGGTCAAGGAATGATAGGAGTGGAAATGATAGGTGTCGGTTCTGGTTCGCTCTCACTAGCAGATTCAGGTGGTGGAGACTTCATTCAAATACCTCTTTCTGGGGCAATCGGTCGAAACATACAAGTACAAATCTCCGACAATACAACAGATAAATCTTTTGAGATGAACGCACTCGTCTTCCAATTCAAAAAAATAACGCCTTTATTTCAGCCAAACTAAGCCAAATAACTAAAAAAATATGAGTAGATTACATCAAAATAATTTCGGGACAAATCTCACCAGCAACCAGATTGCAGGTGTCACCACGACCCCGTTAAACTCTATCCCTTCGATAGCGGCTCCGTTCTATATTGCTCTCGATGCGACAAACATAAACGGAAAATACGAAGTAGTCGACGTAACTTCTAAAACAGCCACGAACATCCTCCACGCTGCAACTACTTACGCTCACACAACGGCAGAAGAAGTACGAATGGTTGTTCCTACAGTAGAACTAGACCAATTCAGCTCAGGATTGCTCGCCGTACCAGCCCAACAAGGCTTTCTCATCAACGGGAAAATCTCTGTCACGGACGCAGCTGGAATCACGGTAGCGATTAAAACTCTCGCTGGAACCGACCCGTCTGCTACTGACCCTGTGTATGTACGAATCGGAGATACGGTAAGGACAATCTCCGCCGCTCTCTCGGTAGCTAAAGCTGACGGAACGAACTGGTGTAACGCAGGTTCTGCTGAACTCGCCACCAAGGAAATCGACTACTTCGTCTACCTCGGCTACAACGCGACCGACGGGGTGGTCATCGGCTTCTCCCGCTACCCTGGAGCCAATTCCTACGACGATTTCTCCGCGACCACGACGAACGAGAAATACTGTGCTATCTCAACGATAACGACCGCCGCCGCGACTGACTACTACGAAGTCATCGGACGCTTCGCCGCTACTCTCTCCGCTGGGGCTGGGTACACCTGGAGCGTCCCGACGTACACCGCAAAGAATCTCATACAGAGACCGATATATGAAACCCGTTGGCTCTCCTGGCTCCCAACTTACACGGGGTCTGGGTCACTGACATTTGGTACGGTCACGACAACGGAAGGAACCTATAAGCTCGACCTCAGCAATTTACACTTGAGACTTGTAGCTGTGGGAACCACGGGAGGCACAGGTTCAGCCAACATTCTCGCTACTACTCCTTTTTCCCTCGTCAACACTAACCCAGTTGGATTTGGTGGGTGGGTCGCAGATACCTCAAATGTCGCTGGGTTTTGTTTCGTAAATGCTGCAGCTCAGATTGGGTTTGGAAAATACGACAACTCAAACTTTGGACTCGGAGCCTCGCGAGGTATTCGGACACAGTGCGTATTAAGAACCGTCTAACCCCCTATAGAACCAATCTAATAATCTAAATAAACATATGGCAATCAAAAGAGCAAAAGGTCAGTCGAAAAGAGAAGCAGCAGCAGCCGCAAAAGGTGGAAAGTTGAATTACGCCACAGGAAAAGTGACAATGGCACCGAAGGCGGTATCAAAACCGAAATCAAACGGATTCATCGGTCCAGTTATGCCAGCAACGATGTACGGTCCGACAGCACCTGGGTCTACTGTTCAACCTGGGTACTATAATTCTCAGACAGGCGGTGCTACACCAGTGACTCAAAGAGAACAAGCATCAAAAGCACAATCGAACAAATCGAACAAAGGAAACGGTGGTAAATCAAGTGGACCTTCGGTTCTTTCTGGTTTGAACAACATAAAAAGTGGTTATGCCGCTCCAGGTTTGAATATCGGAAACGGAATGGACACCATAGGTATGAATAATTTACTCAGTAATCCTACAAGAAGTGGTGGGACTCAGGGGAACGGTGGTGGACTTCCAGGTGGAGGTGGGGGACTTCTCGATGGAATGAAAGGATTTTTCTCAACTATCGGAAAGGCAAATGCAGATAGAGGGATGGGAATGTCTTCTGACAATGCTTTCTTAACTAATGCCGAGAGAGCAAGCAATCGCCAAATAGCTTCTGATAATACTCTCGGAATACCTGGTACGAATGCTTCTAATGGAGGATATACAGACAGGAGTTCAAGTGTGATCAGTAGTAATGATGCACCGTTCTTCCCACAAGGAGCTATCGGAAGCGATGGTAATGGTGGGTTTATTTTTCCACAGTCGCAAAATGATGGTGGCTTCGCCCCTTACTCTGAAACAGGTAATACAGAACAAGCTACAGCGTTGGATAATGTCATTTTAAGAGGTGCAAACAGAAACGACCCATTCAACGTACCTAATAGAAATAACGGTAACGGAAGCAAAAACAACTTCGACCCTAGTTTTATGGGGAATGGAGAAGGTGATGCGAATAATGCTTTCTACCAGGATCCAAATAACTTTCCTAACACTCCAGATAATGGGAATAACCAAGTAAGTACCCCTCCTTTCGACCAAGCTCCAGGTAAAGTAACCAATCAAATGCGTGGTTCTGGTCTTTTCGGGACAGGTAAAGGTGTAGGCAACCCAGCAGGTCAAGACGATTCTTACATGAAGGAATTAAGAAAAGCCTATTCATCTAACGGAGGAGAAAAATGGCTCCGTCAACAGTTTGATGAATTGATTAAAGCTCTCGACCCGACTTACGCTCAACTTCAGACAGAAGGAACGAATGCTTTGAATGCCAACCTCAATAACAATTCTAATCAACTCGCTTCAGTGATGAACGCCGGAAACGTAGGGGATTCAGAACAAAGAACTCAACAGCTGGCTCAACTTCAGAGCGGAAACCAAACTGCTCTCGGTCAATTACTGGCTAAACTCTCCACCGCTAAGGCAGGGGATGTTTCACAGTATAAGCAATCCTACGCACAGCAAAGAGGACAACTCGAGGACAAAAACCAGTCTAACCAACAGAAACTTCTTTCACTCATTCAGGATTATAGAAACAAACAAGTTTCAGGTGGTGGGCAAGCAAAACTGGGAGTTCCTACAAGTCAGAAACTCTCTCATAACGACATTTTCAACTGGACACAAGACGCTCTAAAAAAAGGGTATTCTTGGCAGGAAATAGCAGATAATGCAGGTCAGCAGGGAATAGGAACAGAAACAGGCAGCTATCTCGATCAACTATTAAATAACGCCAATAAACAAAATAGATTTGCACAATAATGGCTCTCATACCGATTGATCAGTACAAAAAGACTTCACCAAAACAACAGTCGTTTGGTAAATTAAAGCCACTCGCGCCAAAACCGCGAGTGGCTCAGCCTGTTCAGCCAGCACAGCGACCAGATATACGCCAAAGTGCAAATTATTTGAACGCTGTTTCTAACGCTGATAAGTATAAGCAGGAAGCACAGAAAGCGAACTCTTTTAGTGGAATGGCTGTAAACGCATTAAAAGCAGCACCACAGGCGATTGCAGACACTTTGATAGGAACGCCAGCAAAGTTCATTGCATCGGCTCTAGAGGCACCAAAAGTAGCAATACAGGGTCAATATACGAATAAGACTTACAAAGTACCAGGACTTACTCCTTTCAAGTCTTTTCAGTCTGATTATGGTGATGTTGCTAAAGACGTGGTTGAAGGAAAAAAAGGTATGGGAAGTGCTGCGTGGTCTCTCTCTAAGATACCTCTCGCAGGTCTAGAAACGGGTGTGGATATTGGTGGAATTGCAAAAGGACTCAGTTTGTTGGCAAAAGGAAATATAAAAACCGCTGCTGGAACAGTAGCGGATACATTTCTTCCTACTAATTTTAATAAAGGTCTAAAACCACTTCCTAACAAAACTGTGTCCCAGCTGGCGAACAACGTGGATCTGCAGTCAACACAGAGATTATCGAACCAAGGACTACAAGCGTTACCGCAAAAAAATATAAAAGACTTCTCAACCATTGAGGCATCGAGTCCCAAATTTTCTCAAGATAATACATCATATTTTCTTGAGCCAACAATAGCAAAACTGTCAAATAAAGTCAAGCCGTATTCTCCAAATATAATGCGTTCTGGCGAAAAGTCTCTCTCTAATCAAGGGCAGGCTGGAGTTGCTTTGCGTGACTTGATAAAGAATGAGCAGGTTTCAGGTGATTTACAAGCAGGAAAATGGAAATCACTTGTTCAAAAGTTTACGGGGGATTTGACTGATGTACAGAAAAATAACCTTACAGATGTATTGGAAGGAAAAGCAAACCCGATTGATGCACAAGTCGGTGCTTCTTCAAGGGTCCTAAGAAACTGGCTCAATAAAGTACAGAAAGAAGCAAAGAGTACTGGACTGGATGTTGGTTTTCAAGAAAATTATTTCCCACGAAAATATAACTGGGATGATCTGACAAAATCAAACAGAAAAGAAGGCATTTTACAGCATATGGTAGATACTGGTCAGGCGTCAACAAAGGCTGAGGCTGATTCGTTTCTTAATACTTTTATCAGTAAAAACCGAGAACGTAAAGCAGGGAACCTCGAATTTGAAAGACTCTATGATATCCCTGGATATGAAAAAGACCCAGAAAAAGCTCTGACAATGTATGCAGACACCGCAGCGAAACGTATTTCAGAAGCAAAGTTTTTCGGTAAGAAAGACGAAATATCTTCTGCACTTATCAACAAAATCGCAGAAGGTGGCGGGAATTATCAAGACGCTCAAAAGGTATTTGACTATGTTTACAAAGGGGAACCGAAAAACGCTTTTGCTAACTTCCTTTTGGGATATAATACTTTCACAAAGCTCTCTTTAGGTTTTTTCTCAAACCTTACTCAGTCAGTCAACACTATGGCTAAGGCTGGTTTGCTAAACACCGTTAAGGGAGCGGGTCAAGCCTTATCGCAAGGAATCAAAGCCACCAAATCAAATAATTACGATGATCTTGCTGTTTTAGCAAACACACTTGATGATCACGTTGTAATGCAAGAAAGTGGACTTTCTAACAAGTTCATTCAAGGGACGATGTATCTCTTCCAGAAAGTAGAGAATTTCAACCGACGTACCGCTACCTATGCAGGGAAGTACCGAGCTGAAGAATTAGCGAATATTCTCAAGGCTGATCCACAGTCTGCTTTTGCAACACGACAACTAGAAACACTAGGAATAAAAGTAGAAGATATTATAAAAGGAAAATTAAGCGAACAGCAACTCGCTACTGCCGCGAATAAGATGACACGCATTACTCAGTTTAAGATAGATGCTCTCAACTTACCGACAGCGTGGCGTACTCCTTTAGGGAAAGTTCTTTCTCAGTTTAAGTCGTTCTCGTTTATGCAGACGAAGTTTATTCGAGATGAAATTCTGAAAGAAGCATTGAGAGGAAATCTTGCACCACTCGCACGATTCCTTGCGATTGCTCCGATTGCTTCTTACGTTACACAGTCTGCAAGAAATGCAGTAAATCGTGTTGATCCGAACAATGAAAAATCTAATCCAACGTTTCGAAAGTTTGACCTTTACCGTAAAGCGAGTGGAGATATTCCTACAGATGTAGCCACGCAACTTCAATATGCTTACACAAAAGCAAATAGTAAGTATAGCGATAAGTTAGGGAACGAACATCCGTCAACATCTTTGCTTCAAGATATAAAAAACTTTTCTAGTCCGGTTACTGGACCGAGTGTAAGCGATACAGCAGAATTGCTTTCTTCATTAGATGCAGTGAGTTCTGAAAAAGAAAAAAACAGGATGTGGTACGCCAATCATCCAGCTGCTCAATCAGATCCTTACTTAAACTTGAAAAGGTTCGGAGTAACAAAAATCCCATACGTTGGGAGAGGATTAACAAACACATTTTTCAACTATGAACCTAGTGTAGCAAAACAAGCAAAAGAACTAATGAAAGAAGGAATCCGAACAAATGATAGAGCGAAAATAGATGAGGCAATAAAGCAAGACCCATATCTTTACAATGAAAAAGTAATACAGGGAGTAATCGGAAAAAAGATAAAAGAAATGTCTACGCAAGAAAAAGCTCTTTACGAAGAGATTAAAAGTATGAAAAAAACTCAGCCATTTTTCACTCAATAAACGTAATTTCGCCCGTTTTACTCTCTAAAAACCTTTGTTAAAGCCTTTTTTCTCTCCTCTCTCTGATCAGCATCGGATAGAGAAGTAGAGAAAGGGACTGCAAAGGAGGATTAGGGAATAGAAAGAGAAGCCCGGAAAATCGGGAGCAGTACTTAGAAAGTGGAATATCCTCATTTAGGCTCATCTGCAAAGTATGGACTGAGGTGTACAGATTGGCTCTTACTCTATCTGCATTGTAAGAGAGTGAGTGTCGATGTTGTACGGTCGCGTGTTCTAGCGTTGTGTGCAGTGTTCTATGGGGTACACGATTCATAGAACGGCTAGAACTCCTTGAGTGGTCTTCTTGAGACGCCACTGGTCTGAGGTTCGCTGCAGGTCTGCAGGTGGTTTACTTCCCACGATCCTTTCGAGTGTAGTACAGGATTTTATAAGAGAGACATTGTAGAACTTTATCTCTTACCAGTACATTGGAAAACAAAAAAAAGAGAAGCAAAAAATTCGCCATTAGGCGTATTGCTTCCCTCCGTTGTTCGGTCAGGATATTCAATTGTATAAAAAAATTCCTACCACTCTGAGAAATGATAGGAAGTTTTTCCACCACTTTCTCAGAAAAGTGACGAATCTAATTACTTACATTATACACCCATTTTAATAATTAGTCAATACCTATGGAAGAAAAAAAGCAATGGGAGAAGAAAGAAGAATATAAACCAGAGCAGACTGTGTTTTCAGCGTTTCATTCTGACATAGAAGCGACAGGGAAGAGGATGTGTGTTTCTCATTCGTGGAGGAAAAGAAATGAAATGGAAATAGAGTGTACAAATTGCCCGACTTGCTTGATCGTGGGTATTGACGACGAAAGACTTTTGAACGCTTGATTTTTAACTCGTTTTCTGATATAATAGCACTAATTGAATACGCCCACTGAACAACAGAGGCATTTCCCATTATGGGAGGTGTCTTTCTTTTTATTTATAAACTATGACCGGTATCTCAAAAACAAAATATACATCGCAGTACATCGATAATATGTCTTTTGATGATGATTTGAAAGTGCGTGTTACTGAGATTGTAAACCCAGACGGTACCTATAATATTTCTGATCCTCTCACCAAATACAAAGACGCTGGAATGGACATAGTAGGTACCACAATGTATTTCGGGTATGTAGCATTGGACGGAAGCTGGTACATCAAGGCTCTCGATACGACATCAGGAACAACATTCACGAAAGGAACGAGTGATTATCCGACAGCCTGGACAGGTCGAGCAGGTCTCACATACGATTTATTCAATAACATATTTTAATTTAAGTAACATATAACATTATGGCCGTAGCACTCACAAAAGTAGACAAATTCGCTCTCAATATGGGAAGCAAAGCATTCAACCTCGCAACAGACCAAATCAAAGTCGCACTCACGAATACTGCACCGACAGTAGCAACAATGGGTGTCTATGCGGATATAACATCGCCTATCGCTGGTACAAACCTCTCAGGAGCTACTCCGTTCAATGTCACTACGACGAGCTTTACGCAGACATCAGGAACATCGAAACTGATTCTCGTTGACCTCACTCTGACCGCAACAGGAGCAGTCGGACCATTCCAGTACGTCGTTCTCTACTCTGATACGGCTACCAACAAAGAAGTCATCGGATTCTACGACTATGGTTCAGCTGTCACAATGGCATCTGCTGATACGTTCGTCATTGACTTTGATGGAGCTGCGGGCGTTTTGACAATTGCATAATTGTTTCCATTTGCGACGTTGTTCACGCAGTATGATAGACAAAACCAAACTCACTAAAGCTATCAAAAACAAATACTCATTTAAAGATGAGACGTTCTTTGCTGTTCCGAAAAGTGATTGGAAAGATAAAATTGAAGTAGAAGTCGGCGATTCAAAACAACCTGACTTCAAACCTCAAGTCAAACACCAAAGATGGGACAATGAGTGCAATGTTTCTTACCGGCTCATTCACGATGAACTTACTCCAACAGTAGAAACGGTAGACAATAAAATCGTTTGGAAAGGCAAAGACATTGAGGCTCACTTCTACGACCTCATTGAAGGTGAGGGTGGATACGAAATGGAAGTTGTTTTGAATAAGAAACCAAAAACAAACGTGGTTTCTTTTTCTTTGAATGATAAAGATGTTGAGTATTTCTATCAGCCAGCCCTCACACAAAAGGAAATTGCCGAAGGTTCTAGTCGTCCTGAAAATGTAGAAGGTAGCTATGCCATCTACGCCAAAACACCAAAGAAGAACTATAAAGGTGGGAAAGAATACAAGACAGGGAAAGTAGGACATATCTTCCGACCTCGTATTGAAGACGCAAACGGTGATTGGGTTTGGGGTTCTTTGCTCATTGAAAATGGAATACTCTCAGTCACCATTCCCCAATCTTTTCTTGACACCGCCAAATATCCGGTAAAACACGCAGCCGGTCTCACATTCGGATATGAAACAGCTGGTGCGAGTACGTTTACTGCCACAAATACGCAAACGAAAGTAGCTAATATGGTCGATGCTTATACGGCATCTACTGGCGATGTTATCACTCAGTTCTCTTATTATGGGAATAGCATAAGTGGCACAAACAACTTATACATTACTCCTTACACTGTTGTTTCTGGTAGCCCATCTGTCCCTGTTGACGCGACTGGTTTATTGATTTCTTTGTCTACGACACCAAGTTGGCAAAGTAGTGCAACTGGGTCTCTTTCTCTTACTGATGCGGTTAAATACTGCACGGTAACCAGATTTAATAGCTGTGCTGTCAATACTCAGATGCGATATGATGAAGGTTCTGCTCCTGGAAGATTGAACAGCAGTTCTACGACATTCACCAACCCATTTGCGGTCTCTGGAACCGATTCTGGAAGACATTATTCTTGGTATGCAACTTATACAACAAGTGGGACAGTCTATACGCTCACTGCTTCCGTTACCAGTTTCTCTGTGACTGGTCAAAATGCTCTTTTCACTCGGAGTACGAATCTCACAACCGCAGTCACAAGTTTCTCCGTAACAGGAGTCAATGCGATCCTCTCATATAATCGAACCCTTGTTGCCAGCGTTACAACATTCGCTGTCACTGGTGTCAACGCTATCCTTTCTCGTGGAATGCGATTGACTACAAGTGTGACTGCTTTCAGCGTGACAGGCGTGGACGCTTTACTCTCATACGGTAGAAGGCTCGTCGCTTCTGTCGCTTCTTTCACTGTTACAGATATCAATGCTCTTTTCTCTTATACGAGAACACTGGTGGCCTCCGTAACGACGTTCACCGCAACTGGACAGGACGCCATACTTACATATTCAGCAGGTGGGACTGTCTATACTCTCACAGCCACCGTCACAAGCTTTACAGCGACGACTGTCCAAGCAGGACTATCACACGTGAGAAGAATGATTGGGAGTGTGTCCGCTTTCTCTGTTACGACTGTTGATGCGTCTCTCTCCTTCACTCGAAGAATGATCGCTAGCGTGACAGCTTTCTCAGTCACAGGAATAGATGCCATATTTTCTAGGAGTATAAATCTTGTCGCACAGGTGACAAATTATACTGTCACAGGTATCAATGCTGTATTGACATACGTAGACGGCAGTATCACATATCCGCTCCAGATTATCATTGCCAATACAGGTAAGGTCGCTGTGTGGACAGGTTCAGGTAATAAATACATACAAGTTAATTAACTAACAAACAGGTCGATATGGAAGAATTTAAAAAAGAAATCGAAATGATAAAAGACATATCTATACGTTCGAATGAACATCTTCTTAATTACCCTGCAAGACAAAAAGAAATGCTCGAAAATTTTGAAAATATCAGAAGAGAAATGAAGGGAATAAATGGGAAAATTGACCAGATGAAACTCTTGAATGATGAATGGATTATGAAGGATTCCAAAAATCACGAACGGGTGAATCGAGTTCTCTTCGGTGACCCTCTTGACCCAAAAGATGACGGTATTCACGGTAAAATTGATGTGATGTACGGGAAAGTCATAGGGAAAGAAGGCTTCTGGGCAGAAGTATTCTTTATCGCAAAAGTTGCAGGGGCTACCACGGCGATTGGAGTGCTTTTAGCGGCACTCTGGGCGTTGCTGAAAAAGTAAAGGAAGCAAGGAGTTCACTTGTGAAGCGGGTTCCGTGGTTCTTTCACTCAGTACATTGAAAATCAGGAGTCAATAATGAAAAATCGTTTCAACGTGGTTCGTCCTACGCCAGACTACACGCCGAAGAAGAAAGAGGAAGCCGTCATTTTCTTTGAAAACTGCTGTGTCTGTGGTGTCATTATTACGGTCGGATATTACGGTCGTTTTAGTGAAGGCGGTGTGTGCAGTAAGCACTGCAATACCATTCGTGAACAACTCCCACTTTTTGGAGAACAAGATGGACATCCTCTACTATAAAGCGTATCGGAATATCATCTGCGTGGTATGTTTCGCTCTCTTCTTAGCCTCGGTGGCAAGGGCGGAATACATCAATCTGAACGACGGCGACGTGTTTGCGAAAAGCAACTGCCAAAGAAATGGTATTCACTATCTTTGCGTCGCAGTGAAGTTTCAAAAAAACGTCTACGTTCTCATCTTCGATGTCAAAGGAGAACATTCCATTTACCAAGTGATTGGTAAAGAAAGTGTCCTTATCTGGTATCGTGATTCAATCTAGGAGAACGAAATGTCATTCTGTGCAAAATGCAACGGTATCTTTACTGCGAAGATGTTCACTGGAACCTTCAAAGGAAAAGAATATCATTTATATTGTCTCGGAATCGTGCAAAAAAGGTATTTCGAGATACTTCGAAAGGAACAAAATGCAAATCCGATACGACCAAAAACACGGCGTTATCCTCTTCTTCCCGATGAATGAAATCAAGGTAGTTGTCGCTCTCTTAAAAGGGTTGTACAACTACTACAAGTTCGCTTTCATTCGTGAGGCGGTTGAGGATATGGAAGCCGACCAAAGACCACGGTTGACTCTGACAAACTATTTCCATTTTTGTTCAAAATGCGTACGAGAAATCGATGAAAAAAAAGGCGATAACTTCGTGCATTACATCAATGGTGATAAGGACGAATGGATCCATCGGCAATGCCCTCCATTCGAATATAGAGAGTGAGGTTGTCATCGTACAGCCTCGCCATTCTCTCCCAGCAATCAATGTGGACAGAACGTCAATTGATTGTTTGGAGAGGGGTCTGCTGAATCCTCGCAAAAATGAGGTGCAGAGTAAGGTTAATCGCTTACTCGATAGATAATGAGGGTAGAATTTCCCAGGAGAGGTTGATGACCTACGGATACCTATGCAGGTATAAAAAACGCAGACACCTTAAACCCATCGATTGTGATGGAGTTAAAAGACCATATTATATTGCTGACGTCAGCAAATTGATACGGCAGTAATCCGTAATATAACTATTATAGATAATGAAATCCCGCAATTCATCGTTAAAAAATTGGTTGCTCAAGTTAGCAGAGAAAAGTACTATCGAAAAGGGTGGAAATTTATTAGTGGTGTGCTCACTTTTTGCATCGTTTTCATTGTTATTGTGGTTCTATTGGTCTTGCTGGCAGGCAACGCTCTAGGAGACTTTGAACCACGAGAATATTCTAAATTGTCTAATCCATTCGAGAAATAATCTATGAGAGAATTCACATTTTGGTACAAGACGAAAGTCAAAGCCCCGTCGCTTCAGAAGGCGATGCTTATCGAGGCAAAAAAGAAGCCGATACTTTCATCTGTCGAGCATAAAGACGATGAAGAAAGAGAGTTGACATCAGCAATCGGATTCTCTATCAATACGGAATCTGATTATGAAGACGAATAATTCATTAAATAATAATATGGCAAGAATTATAAAGAAACAGTCTAAAGGAATTTACAGTAATAATCTCAAGAAGATGAAAAGCCTCTACTTTTGGAAAGGATTTAATTCATTCAACTGGTACATCCTCGGACTCGGTGTAGCCTTAGGCTATGTGCTTGGGAAAATATGAACATAACTTGGAAAGGCAGTCCGAATTACGCTAAAGGAAAAGGAAAAAGCGAAATCATTGTCGTCCATATTATGGCCGGTTCTCTTTCAGGAACAGATGCGTGGTTTGCTAACCCGAAGTCTCAAGTCTCCTCTCACTACGGAGTCGGGACGAATGGCGAGATCCACCAGTACGTCAAAGAAGAAGATACGGCTTGGGCGAACGGACGAGTCTCCAATCCCACCTCCAAAATTGTGAAGCAAAAAGGAGGCAATCCAAATAGCTACTCTATCTCCATAGAGAACGAAGGAAATGACCTCTCTCAAGCGTCAAAAACCCACCTAGAAACGCTCAAGGCTCTGATTGATGACATCTGTACCAGAAACGGCATACCGAACGACAGAGAGCATATTATTGGGCATTACGAGATATACGATTTGAAGCCGAATTGCCCATCAAAAGATAAGTCAATAATTGATACACTCATAAACGATATGCGTCCAACAAAGAAACTTGCAGAGGCCTATAAAGACCTCGTCGGAAAAGAAGCAGGAGACAATATGAACGAGAATGAGCAAGATAAGTTCGCCGAGAAGATTCAAGAGCTGAAAAACAGACCAGAAGTCGTCAAGGAAGTAAAGGTCGAGATTCCTGCTACCGACGAACAGGTGAAAGTCGCCACTCGCAGTTATATTCAGAAGTTTTTAGATTTATTATTCAAATAATATGAACGAAGCACTCAAAAGCAGAATCAAGTCGTTAGTTTGGAGAACAGGAATGATGGTAGCAGTTGTTGTACTCAGTTTTGTAGTCGATAATGCGACAGAACTTCAAGTACCATCGTATATTACTGTATTTGCCGGATTGATTGCCGGTGAGATATCGAAGTATCTGAATAGCTCGAGATAGCTTGACAGAGAACCAGCTTTCCTGTACAGTGTGTATATGAAAGCTAAAACCAAGCGGAACAAAAGAATACTAGCGTTACGAGCAAAAGGTTTGTCGTTTCGCAAAATCGCTTTTGCTGTGAAAATATCCCCTAACCGGGTGTATCAGATAGTAGAGCGAGAAAAGAAAGAGGGCTAATGGCTCTCTTTTTTTGTACACTTGACACGCCACAAAAAAACTGCTAGAATAGAGGTACGAGCTTGAAACCGACAATCCTTATTAAGTGATTGCATTCCAAAGTAAGGCTCAAAAGTAAAGAATCCGACTTTTAACAGGATTCACGAATAATAGGTATTGGCGGGCTGAGGGAGCGGTTATTCCTTCCTCCGCCATTATCTCAAAACCTTATGTACAAGTACGAATACTTGTTCGACGCAGACAAGGCAGACATCTACTCCGGGAGCAGAAGCTATGTGACGGTCGAAGACGCAGAGAAGTGGGTCACTGATCCAGCTCACTACGAAACAGAGAACCTCATCGAAGCTCTCCGGAAAGAGGAACTAGAGAAGAAACAAGAACGAGCAACAAAGTGGGAACATTTTTGGGAAGGAAGAAACAGGATTGATGATCACGACTGCGGAACAGAGAGCGGAGACGGTTGCCAGGTGTGTTGGAAAAACCAAGAACTAGCTCACTAGTATGACAAAGACACAAATATCAACATTCCTCAAAGACCACCCAGAGTACCGAGAGAGGAAATACATACCTCTCATAGTCGAAATGCTCACAGGCGTTCCAAGGGACAAGCAGATAGATGTGAAGGTCGCAATACGAAGGCTTCAAGAGCAAATCCCCAATGATGACTTCGGACGAAAAGCAGAAGTCGAGTGGAGAGAAGAGCGAGGAATGAAAAGTATTGTGGAAGAGGCAGAGGACGCTAACAGAATAAAAAAGGTGTTTTTAAATGGATCGTTATATAGAGTGGTATGAAATGTACAAAATGTAACGAAGATAAAAGTTTGCAAGATTTTTGTAAAAGGAAAGATAAAAAAAGAGGATACAGCTATTCGTGTAAATCTTGTAAGAAAGAATACGACCTAAAAAGGTGGAAAGTATACAGAAAAACAGAGAAATATAGAAGTTATGTTCAAAAATATCTAAAAACAGATAGGTATAAAGAAAGCAACAAGAAATACAAGCAATCAGAAAAAGGGATAAAGAACAGAAAAACGTACATTCAAAATTATTCTAATATGCCAAAAGTTATAGAACACAGGAGAGAGTTCTATAAGTCGGAAAAGTTTAAGCAGTGGAAAAAGAATAAGAGGAATACAGATCCGGAATATAAATTGAGGACATTATTAAGAACAAGGTTGTGGTGTGCTCTGAAACGGAACTATAAGTCTGGATCAGCTGTAAAAGATCTAGGATGTTCTGTCAAAGAGTTAAAAAGCTATTTAGAAGAGCGTTTCAAAGAAGGTATGACTTGGGAAAACCACGGAAAGTGGCATATAGACCATATAAAACCACTATCAAAATTTGATTTAACTAATAGGGAACAATTACTAGAAGCAATACATTACACAAATTTACAGCCATTGTGGGCGGAAGAAAACCTAAAAAAACATAATAAATAATCGGGCGAAGGGTGATAGCCAAATAAAATGAAAAAACAAAACATCATCGTCAGAACATTGAAAAATAGAGTACGAAAAAACGAAGACATCTGGACTACTAAGAAAGCAGAGAAAGCACTTCTTCAAATAGCAGGAACACTCACATTCATCGTCATCGTCAATAGCCTCATAAACATAGCCCAAGCAGAGCCAACAGTTCATTACCTTGAAAACAAGCCAATCGACTACGGTGCAAGTAAAGAACCTCAGTCAGAGATTTCCAACGATTCTCACAATGACGAAGGGAAAGACGGTACAGCGGTCGATATAGTTTCAACAGAGACGATCGAGGAGAAGATAGCCAGAGCGTTTCCAGAACAGAAAGAGTTAGTAACGGCAGTTTTCAAAGCAGAATCAGGACTTCGCACTGACGCAATAGGCTGGAACTGCTACTACAACGGAAAAAGTAAGGCGTGTCTCGAACAGGATAGAGATAAGGCGTGGTCAGTAGATTGCGGTATCGCTCAAATAAATGTTAAAGGAAAGTCTTGCCCTAAAGAGCTTTTCAATCCAGAGCATAACCTCGAACTCGCTCGGAAAAAGTACGACACCAAACAAGGTCTCAATCACTGGTACGCATACATTAACCAGACATTTATCAAGTATTTATAACTCTATGTCAAAAGTAAAAGAACTCAAAGCAGAACAAGAACAAGCAAACAATGAAAAATTGGATGCCTCATATAGCAAAGTGTCTCTCTATAATATCATCGAGGCTCAAGATTTCATCGAACGAATGAAACAAGAAGATGACACGGAACTCGAAGAATACTCAAAGTCGCTTGCTATTCAGGAAAAGAACAAAGTGAATGCCATTGTCGGATTTCTTAGAGAAACAGAATTGACAGCTGAAAGTGCAGATGTGGAATCAAAACGACTCGCCGAGATATCAAAGTTTTACAAGAATCGTACCGAACGGATCAAGAAGTCAGTCGCATACGCTATGCAGGCTCACGGAATAGAAAAGATTGAAACGGATATGTTTCGCCTCTCATTTAGAAAATCGGAAAGCATCTTGGTCGATGATGTCGAGTTGTTGTCAGAAAAATATGTAGTATTCAAAAAATCAGCAGACAAAACAGCAATAAAAAAGGCTATAAAAGATGGAATTAACGTCGAAGGAGCCAGAATAATTGCAAATAATAATTTACAGATTAAATAATATGTCTATCATCGCAACACAACCAGACAAGCAAGAACGAGAACTTATTAAAGCAGGTACACACGCCGCCTATCTCTACCGAGTTATTTATCTCGGAACGCAGAAGAAAACTTTTGAAGGTAAGGAAGTTCAACAGCAGAAGATATGGATTGATTTTGAACTCCCAAAAGAGGTAGTCGAGTACGAAGACAAGGAGACCAAGGAAAAGAAAACCTTTGTGCGTACGATTGGGGCAGAATATACTCTCTCGCTTTCAGAGAAAGGAAAACTCTTGCCTCTCATCCAAGGATGGCTTGGACGATCACTCA
>Ga0172380_10001918_pt1 | contig 34587 bp, 32 predicted proteins | sample Leawe162metaG_FD_119747 | JGI IMG/M metagenome (GOLD analysis project Ga0172380, IMG submission 119747) | Leachate microbial communities from a municipal landfill in Southern Ontario, Canada - Leachate well 162 metaG | ecosystem: Engineered > Solid waste > Landfill > Unclassified | place...
GGGAATCTCGCATCCCATCATTGATCGTGAAAATGTCAAAAAATCATCAAGATGTAATGCTCCCCATCATTTAACTTGACCAAAAATGCCCATTTCTACATCACGATAGGTGAACGTACTCATTGGATTGCCCCCAGCGGGCGCACTGCTGCGTTGCAAATTGCTTGCGTGAGAGTGACCACGCGGCGCAATTTGCGCCTTGCATTGCATCCCGCTGGGAACAATCCAATCCGGACAATTTCCTCCCGCGAGAAGGCATATCTCGCTGGATGCGCTGTTGGATGATTTCGAGCGGGATGTGACAAACTGGAGGTAAGCTATGAAAGCCATCATTGAAGTAAACCGCAAGGGTTCCGTGTTCAATGTCGCACGCGCTCAGATCAGGGAGGCAAAGCGCGGACGGGAACCCGATTACCACTTGTCGTTCGAATCGGCGCGCACCTTGTTTGCCGAGTTGACGCCTGCCCGCCTCGATTTGCTCAACACCTTGCGCGGCATGGGGCAATCGAGCGTGTATGCGCTGGCAAAAGTCGCTGGGCGCAATTATTCGAATGTCCATGCGGATATCGCCCGCCTGATTGACTTGGGATTGGTCGAGCGCAATGGTGATAATGCGGTGGAAGTGAAGTGCGACACGGTGGAAATACGCATGGAACTGGCACAGGCGGCATAACCTTCTAGCGCTGTAGGGTGCAATAAGCGTAGCGCATTGCACCGGCGCCGCGAACATCCGGCGCAATGCCCGTTGGTTATTGCGCCCTATGTGGACTACAAGGGCTATTACGCCTTACGCGGGTTGGCCCGGATATTTCGCGATGTAAGGCGCCGGATTTTGTTTCATAGGTGAGTTTTGCGATAGCGCGGCGTAGTTATTCATACGCCAGACTGTCGCGCCATTGTACCGGCGTAAGCCGTTACAATGGCGGTGACGCCCTTCACGGGTAAGCGAAATTCGCCTATGAAACAAAAGACCAGCGAGGGCGCACGCAATTTATGAAATATCCGGGCTAGATCAACGCAGCCAAAGGAGTTCCAGTGAACCTTACAAAACTAACCCTAGAAAATTTTCGCTGCTTTGAGCATCTGAAAATCAATTTTCATCCCAACTTGACTGTAATCGTCGCCGAGAATGGCCAAGGAAAGTCGACTGTTCTTGACGCCATACGGATCGGACTGTGGCCCTTTGTCAGCAGCTTCGACCTCGCGCGCAGCTCCTTCAATGATCCTAACAATGCCATCAGGGTTGACGACGTTCGTTTGGTTAGACTTACAAGTCGCGATATGGCTCGCCAATTGCCCACGCGGATCGTCATTCTCGGCGATTATGGGGAAGGTCAAGCAAAAACTTGGGAGCGCTATCGAGATAAGGAGGCTCCCCTCACCAAAACCAGGGACGATAGCGGCACAGCAGCCATGAAACAGTGGGCTACCGCGATGCAAGCCCGGATTCGTGATCCAGAACAGTCGTCAGCCAGTTTGCCGGTGTTGGGGTACTACGGTACAGGCCGCCTTTGGGCTCAGAAAAAATTGACTGAATTCACACGCGGCAAAGACGATACAGAAGGGGCCGACTTCTATATCCGCACCTTCGCCTATTTGAATTGCCTAGACCCCTCATCGACCTACAAACATTTCAAGGAATGGTTTACATGGGCCACATTTGTTTATGTCGAACGGGTGATGGACTACATGGAGGGCAAGTCTGCTGAGGCGCCTGTTCACGCGGCGGACGGCCCGATTCTGGCCGTTCGCCATGCCATTGATTGTTTTCTTCAGCCCACAACTGGATGGCATTCATTGGAATACAGTCATAGCCACGAGAAATCGCTGGTTTTGCGACATCCACAACTCGGCACCTTGAAAGTGGAAATGCTCAGTGATGGCATTCGTAGCGTCCTGGCCATGATTGGCGATATTGCTTACCGCTGTATCAGACTGAATCCACATCTCGGAGGCGAAGCTCCCAGAGAAACCGAAGGTGTTGTGTTAATTGACGAAATCGACATGCATCTACACCCACGCTGGCAGCAAATGGTTGTCGGGCAGTTGCGGGAAGCATTTCCAAAGATTCAGTTCATCGTCACCACCCACAGCCCACAGGTGTTGACCACGGTAAAACGCGAAAACATCCGCCTGCTCGGTCGCGATGCAGAGGGCGCGTGGTATGCCAGCCCGCCGCAACAGGAGACCAAGGGCGTTGAAAGTGGCGTTGCCCTGAATGACGCGATGCATGTCAATCCCATCCCTCCGGTCGATGAAGCAGGATGGCTAGCCGACTACACCGCAATGATTGAAGCAGGAACATACGAGGATGCCGAGGGCTTGGCGCTTCGCCAGAAACTGTTAGCACTCTACGGGTTAAGGCACCCGATCATTCTGGATGCAGAGCGCCTGATTCGTTTTCAAGCATTCAAGCTGCGTAAAAAATCGAATCCCCAGGACTGATCGCAATGCATAAACTGGATCGCTCCGCCGTAGCTGCACCCGCCTGTCTGGCTGAATACGATTATCAAACCCAGACTTGGGATGACTTTAGTGGTGTCTGCAAGCGTCAGGTGCGCTTCGCACTTTTTCAGATTCAGGGCATTCCCGGCATCACTTCCAAAGACGCTGCCGAGTATGGCTTACGTTGCGCTTATTGTGAGGGCGCCATCCGGCACGAAGGCCATCTTGAGCATTTCCGCCAAAAAAACCGAAATTGCCCCGAGGGTTACCCTGAACTTACTTTCGATTGGCATAATCTCTTTATCGCCTGCGGTTCAAAAGATCATTGCGGGCACTACAAAGACCGTTTGTCGGCGCAGCCCTACGATCCAGACCAGCTTATCAAGCCCGACGAACACGATCCTGAGCACTATTTCTACTTCCATTCGTCTGGAGAGATTCGTGCCCTGCACGGTTTGGACGACGAGGACAAGCTCCGTGCCATCGAAACGATTCGCGTTTTCGGATTGGATAATCGCTCCCTTGTCGGCGCCAGAGCCAAGGCCGTTTCTAAATACAGAGCACCTGATCTCGCGGATTTTAATTGAGACGGTTGACTGAACAGAAAAATTGAAAATACAACATAATCAATCGCATAAAATTCGTTTCTACGAAATTTCGGGTCAAGATAAATCCGACCAAATACAATAACCCATTGATTTGTCTATCCTGAGATCAGGTGCTCTGAAATACCGCAAAATGAAGGTCGGGGATTTTGAAGAGCTTGCTTCATGGTGTTCGGCGGACCGCCGGGAATACTTCCAGAGTGAAATCGAAGCCACCCGTTGGGAATCTTACGCCACCACTATCAAACATTTTTTGCAGGACGCTGCCTGATATCCGCTCTTCCCATCAAAACTCCCAAAAAACGCATCGAAGTCGCGCTCCCGCTCAATGCTATCAACATTGCCGCAGCCCGCGAGAAGTCCATTCATCAGAAAGCGCGGAGTCTCACATTCAACCTAGCACCACGTAACAACAATAGTTTCGGATAAAGGAGAGTCAGCTTAATCCGCGTATCCGAAGTTGTAAATTGCCAGTCAATCTTCCTCAATGCGAAATAAATGATATTACATGGTACTAGTCGTTTCCCGATAAAACAACAACTCAAAGTGCCGGCCCGCGTCGCCGCGCCCGGTTCGTCCTGAAAGACGGCAGCAAGCTGGTGCAATGAGACGACGGCTGGACAAGGCCACGCCTAAGACCTGATCTCCAGCATCCGCAGCACGGCGTTTTCCTGGGCGCCGGGACTTACCCGCAAACGAAGTCGGCAGCGCTCGGTCGAGCAATGATGGCCGTTAAGCACCTCAATGCCGATAGCGATAATTTCAGCATTTTCCTCGCTGAGGTTTTTCATATCCGTCGTGGTGAAATCAATGGATAAACCTTCGGCGGATTGTGCTTGCGTCATGCGCCGCGCCTTGTGCAAGCGCTCCAGTATGTCCCGATGACCGCGGGCGATCCTGTCCATTTGCGGCGCAAGTTCTTTGTGCGCATAGGGGCTTCTCAAAGCTTCGTACTGTTTGCGCAAATCAGCCAGCGGCACAAATTGCCCCGGCTGGCGGGTGGCTTTCCAGGCGAGCTGGTCGGCCATATAGTCGGCCATCGCGGCGGCCTGGGGATGTTCGCCGGCCTTGTAGCGGGCGCATTGCCGGTCGAGATCGGGCGGCCAGATCGGTTTGCCGTCGAAATCCCGCACCACTGTGGTTCCGCAATGATGGCGCAGGGATAAGGTGCGCCCGGCGGCATCCATCCAGGTGGCGAAGCCCTGATCCTGAACGGCGGTAAGCCGCCCTGCCGCGAAAGTCCGCTTGACGATGTTTTCGAAACGCGGCGCAACCACCCATTTTCCCTGCCGGTCGATGACGCCCCAGCGCTCTTCCGACTTGACCGGCGCCCGGCCATCCGGGGAAAACGGCTCGGCATCGGCATAGCCCACCGGGATGGCGAGATCGCCGCTACGGTCGATATAGCCGAATTTTCCGGCTATCCTAACGACGGCGCGATCCGCGACGAAACCGGAGCTATCGTTAAAGCGCGGCGGGATGGCGAATTCCCCGCGACGGTCGATATAGCCCCATTTCCCCTCCAGCTTGGCCGCAGCCCAACGGTCCTGGCGAAAGGGTTTCACCGCCTGGAATCGCGCACCGATGGCAACCCGCCCATCGGCGGCGAGGAACCCCCAGCCGTTCGTATCGTGAAAAGGACTCAGGTCGCCTAAGCTCTCGTCATAGTGCAAAGCTTGATAGCGGGGCGCCGCCACCCAGTTGCCCCGGCGGTCGATCAGCCCCCATTTGCCGCCCTCTTCCACCGCAGCCAGACCGGTTTTCTGGAAATTCCGGGCGCGGAAATAACGCGGGGAAATTGCCCAATGTCCCTGGCCGTCGATATAGCCCCATCGGTCGCCGTGCCTGACCGCAGCCAGTCCGTTGGATGCGAAAGGTTCGGCTCGATCGAATTGGGGAGGAAGACGCCATTTCCCGGTTCGGTCGATGTAGCCCCAGCGCGACGCCGAAAAAATACGGGCGCGATCAGGATCGGGATAATCCGGGTCGGTGTTTTGCGCCGGCGCCAAGCCATTCTCCGCGTACATGCCGACATCCAGAAAACTGGGCGAAACGACGAATTGCCCGGCGCGGTCAATAAAGCCCCATAGCCCGCCCTTCTTGGCGGGCGCCCATTTTTCGGCAAAAAAATCCCGGATGTCTTCAAGCTCCGGCGGCAGGACGAGCTGCCCCTGTCCATCCACCAAACCATACATGCCCTCTACCAGGATCGGGTAGACGACAGGCTGACCATCGGCAGACACCGCCAGGGGCGCCCCGATTAAAATAGACAGCGCCAGCAAAGCCTGGGCGCTGAAATTGCGTATGGTCATGCGTAAATGAACCCGAACCGGAGCCAAAATGCGGTGATGGGGGACGGGGGATGGATGATGAAAATCTCCCGACCATCACCCGTTACCGCAGAATTGAGGTCCGGCGCAAACGCTCTCAGGAAAAGAACCGCCGAAGCGCATCCGCCGGAATGCCCATTCCCGTCGAGCGGGCGCGTTGCAAAAGCTCCCAGTAATAGCGATAGGAAGCTCTATCGTGCAACTTGCCTTCGTGCTGGATAGGCCCCCAGTCTGCGTTCTGGGCGGCGATCAGCAAAGTGACCGCTTCGCTCACCTCGGCGAAATTCGGGCGCATGGCTTCGACGATGGGCAATATCTGGTTCGGGTGGATGCTCCACATGCGCAGGAAGCCGAATTCCATCCGCGCGCGGCGGGCGTCTTCCCGCACCACGTCCATGTCGCGTATTTCGGTGGTGATATTGTGGCTGGGCACGATGCCGTTGCCCAGCGCCGCAGCGACGATCTCGCACTTGGCGCGCACGATCAACAAATGGCTGAATTGGTCGGGAGAGCGCATCGCAGAGGCAGGAATCGCGCCATGATGCTCGGAAACGAAATCCATAATGCCGAAGTTGAGGATTTCGATATGCGGCAAACGGGCGATTTTCCATATTTCATGTAGTGCGCCGGGGGTCTCGATCAGCACATGGACGGGAATCTCGCGGGTAATGCCGTGTTGCTCCCTGAGTTCGTCGAGCGCCGTAATTTGCGTCTGAACGTCGTCGGCGCACTCCGGCTTGGGCAAGCCGACATAGGCCACGCGCTGCCCGGCGCGGCTGATGATGATCTCCAGTTCGTCGCGCCAGGAAGGATGGGTGACATCATGGATGCGCACGCCGACGCGGTTGAAACGGTTTTCGTCGGATAGCAGCAGATCGGCGATCATAGTCGCATGTTCCCGTTCCTTGCCGGCGGAAGCGCCATCCTCGCAGTCGGCGGTGATATCGAATATGGGGCGTCCATTGGACAGCGATTCGCTTTGAATCTGGAGCGCTTTCTTAAGCAGCTTCTTGTTGCCGGCATAGTGCTCGCAAGCGGCCAGCAACGGAAACGGACGTCCGCCGGCGTAGAGCACATCGGCGGGGTGCAGCAGGTCTTTCGGGTTTTGCGGTGCGACTTCAGGCGAGAAAAGGCTGGACGCAATCGTCCATTCTTCCTGCAATTCCTTCAGCGAAACATCCATTTTCTCATGCGAGAATTCATCGATTTCCAGGTTTTTAACGATTTCCCACTTGCCGTGGGCGGTCGTGCAGGGAAAGCCGTAAATCATGCCTTCGGGGATGCCGTAGGAGCCGTCGGAAACCACGCCCATGGTGACCCAGTGACCGTTGGAGCCTAGGTTCCAATCGCGCATGTGGTCAATCGCGGCGACCGCTGCGGAAGCCGCGGAGGAAAGCCCGCGCGCTTCGATGATGGCAGCGCCGCGCTTGCCGATTTCGCTGATGTATTCGTTCCTGAACCAGGCCACATCGTTCACCAGGTCGGCGTGGTGCTTGCCGTCTATGGTGGCAAAACGGATATCGGGATACATGGTGGGAGAATGGTTGCCCCACACCACCATATTCTCGATGCTGGTGACTTGTTTGCTGGTGCGGCGCGCCAGCCTGGAGATGGCGCGATTGTGATCCAGCCGCATCATTGAGGTGAAACTGGTCCTGGGCAGGCTCCTGGCCGTGTTCATGGTAATCAGCGCATTCGTGTTCGATGGGTTGCCGAGCACGACCACCTTGATATCGCGCGCGGCGACAAGATCGATGGCCTTGCCCTGCTCGATGAAAATCCGTGCGTTTTCAAGCAGTAAGTCCTTGCGCTCCATGCCCGGGCCGCGGGGTCTGGCGCCCACCAGCAAGGCTTGCTGGGCATCCTTAAAGGCGATCATCGGGTCTGACGTGCCTATCATGTCGATCAGCAACGGAAAGGCGCAGTCCGCCAGTTCCATCATCACGCCTTTCAATGCCTGTTGCGCTTTTTCCATCGGTAATTCGAGCAATTGCAGGATGACGGGCTGATCCTTGCCGAGCATTTCGCCGCTGGCAATGCGAAACAGCAACGCGTAACCTATCTGTCCTGCAGCGCCGGTCACTGCGACTCGAACGGGGGCTTTGACCATCAAGGAACTCCTAAAGTCGGAAAAGTTGCAATATCCGATGCGATCACGCCGGCACCGGGAAAATGAGCCGCAATGATAGTTGGTAATGTTGCAAGGTGTAAATATCTTATGAGGCTACTTAGGGGCTAGAGGCTAGAGGCTAGGAAATGTCGGCGCTACGCGCCGGGTTTTACTAGCCTCTAGCCTCTAGCCTCTAGTCCATTTTTTTCAAATCCTCTTGTCAATCTTTCAAACTCCTTTATAATTTCGTCGCTCTGTAGACAAACGAGCAACGGAGCCGACCGGCTACCCATAATTAAAGAACATCGGCTCCAGCCACAGCACGGTTGGGATGCCGACACGGGAACAAGAAAAGGTGTTCATATGACGAGCGTTCCGGCAGGAACAACGAACAGTCCGACGGCTTCACAGGCCGCCGGGAAACAGGCAGCGGCGGCGGAACGCCTGATTACGGTGTACATCATGGGCAAAGCCTATCGGGTGCCCGCCGAGGCGACCATCATGGGCGCCATCGAATACGCCGGCCACCAGATTATCCGCGGCGCCGGCTGCCGCGAAGGCTATTGCGGCGCTTGCGCCACCCTCTATCGCCTGCCCGGCGATTACAAGATACGCACCGGCCTGGCATGTATGACGCTGGTCGAAGAAGGCATGACGCTGGCGCAGATCCCCTCGGTGCCCGCCGAAAAAGCGATCTACGACATCGAAAAGCTCAAACCCAATGTCAGCGCCATCCAGCAGATGTACCCGACGGTGTTCCGTTGCGTCGCCTGCGGCACCTGCACCAAATCCTGCCCGCAAGGATTGCAGGTCATGGATTACGTCCAGGCCGCCAAACGCGGCGACATCGCGATGGTGATGGACTTATCCTTCGACTGCGTCGTCTGCGGCCTGTGCATGCTGCGCTGCCCGGCCGAAATCACCCAGCCCTTGATGGGCATCCTGGCGAAACGCCTGTATGGTCGCTACCTGCGTAAGGACAGCGCCGAACTGGCGGAGCGCGTCAAAGCAGTGGAAGAAGGCGCATACGATGCAGAATACGCCGAACTGATGACCATGGGGCGCGAAGCCCTGTCCGAACGTTACTACGCACGGGACACGGAATAATTACCAGAAGACAGAGGACAGAAGACAGAAAACAGAGTTAGTCTCGGCTCACGCGAGATAATTTTCTGTCTTCTGTTCCCCGTCCGTTGTTCTCAGAACTTGAGAGGAATCAGATGTATCCAGAATACATGGAAGAATCGTTGCGCAAAGTAGTCCAGACACGGCCCGCCCGCCTGGAATTGGCCAGGAAGCCCGCGCCGGTCTACCCGCCGATGAATGCCGACGAGCGCCGCAAGGTGCTGGAAGATTTCCATCCCGACTTCAAACCCGATGCGTTGCGGCAAGTGCGCGTCGGCGTCAACAAGGGCGAAAAACTCACCACCGAAGTCGCCGACCTGCTGGAATCCCATTCCTGGCTGCGTAGCGAGCAAGTAGACCTGGACCATCCCGATTTCGAAACCGACCTCTTGATTATCGGCGGCGGCGGCGCCGGTTGCAATGCCGCGCTGGTCGCGATGCAACAGCATGGCATACGTTCAATGATCGCCACCAAGCTGCGCATGGGCGACGCCAACACCATGATGTCCCAGGGCGGCATGCAAGCCGCCGTATCGCGCACCGACTCTCCGACTAAACACTACCTGGATGCCATCGGCGGCGGCCACTTCGAAAACAAGCCCGAACTGGTCAGAGCGCTCACCGAAGACGGCCCCGGCGTGGTCAAGTGGCTCGAAGACCTAGGTGTCGTGTGGGACAAGGAAGAAGACGGCTCAATCCAGGTGCGCCACGGCGGCGGCACCTCTTTCAAACGCATGGTGTCGTGCCGCGACTACACCGGCGCGATGATTATGCGCACCCTGATGGACGAAGTGCGCAACCACCCCGACATGATAGACATCAAGGAATTCATGCCGGCAGTGGAATTAATCATGGACGATGCAGGACGTTGCGCCGGCGCCATACTCTACAGCATGGACAGCGAAGAATTCTTCACCGTCAAGGCCAAATCCACCCTAATCGCCACCGGCGGCTACGGTCGCCTGCACATTCGCGGCTTCGACACCACCAACCATTACGGCGCCACCGGCGACGGGCTGGTGATGGCCTACCGCGCCGGCGCCAAACTGATGTATATGGACTCCGTCCAATACCACCCGACGGGGGTTTCGTTTCCCGAGCAGATCGCCGGCTTCCTGGTCACCGAAGCGATCCGCGGCGCGGGCGGCCAGCCGCTGAACAAAGACGGCGAACTCTTCGTCTTCCCGCGCGAACCGCGCGACATCGAAGCCTCGGCCATCATCCGCGAATGTGTGCAGAACGGCGGCGGCGTCGAAACCCCGTCGGGACGTTTCGGCGTGTGGCTGGACTCGCCGCTGATCGACATGCTGCACGGCGAGGGCTATACCGAAAGGCACTTCCCGGCGATGTACCGCCAGTTCATCCAGTACGGCATCGACATCACGGAACTGCCGATGCTGATCTACCCGTCGCTGCACTACCAGAACGGCGGCATAGAAATCAACGAGCGCTGCGAAACCGACATCCCCGGCCTGTACGTGGCCGGCGAAGCCTCCGGCGGACTCCATGGCCGTAACCGGCTGATGGGCAACTCGGTGCTGGACTACAATGTATTCGGCAGGCGCGCCGGGCAATATGCCGGCGAATACGCCAAGAACGTCAAGCTCGGCAAGCTAAGCCTCGCGCATCTCGACAGCTATGAAAAGGAATTGGCGGCTGCCGGTGTGCAAACCGACTTGGTGACCCCGACACTGTTACCGTCCTACGCCCCGCAGGATGTCAAAAAACGCCAACTGGCGCGCACCGGCAATGTCCTGCCCGGCGCATCGGTGATCCGCAACCGGCTGCAAGAGGAAAGTTCCGTTGCCTAAAGGCGCAGGAACGACGGCGGAAAAACAATGGCACATATTGACGACAAAGTGATCGAGTTGGCGCGCACGGCGCTCAGCTTCGAATTGGGCGGTGAGCATTTTTATCGCCACGCCGCCGGGATAACCCAAAATGCTCGCGGCAAAGCAATGTTTCAGCGCCTGGCGGAAGAAGAAAACGGGCGCATGGAAGACCTGCACACGCTGTTCAGCGCGATTATCGGCGCGGGCGAGTGGCAACGCCTGGTCGCCGAGGAAACGGCAAGCGTCAACCCATCCGCAGTGGTCAGTGAGATGGAAACCACCGTAGCGAATCGCGGACATGGGGTGGTGGCCGACGACACCCAGGCTTTACGCATGGCTATGGAAATGCAGAGGAAAGTCATACACCTGTACAAAAGCCTGGCGTCGCACACCGAAGATGCCGTAGTCGCCGGTCTGATCGCAAAAATGATAGAAGAAGAGAATTTTCAATATGACAACTTTCAGGCGCAACTGGATAGCGTGCTGAACGTCGGATTGTGGCTGGACAGCCCGGAATTCCGTATGGACGGAAAATTCTAAACGAGCGAGTATGAATACAACTTTAAAATTTTCTTCGTCCCGACCCGATAGAGCATTCGTTGCCCAGGTCGAGAAGATCAGCGGTCAAAAACTGCTGGCCTGCTACCAGTGCGGCAAATGTTCCGCCGGTTGCCCGATGGCGGCGCATATGGACGTGCTGCCCAACCAGCTCATACGCATGGCGCAGTTGGGAATGAAAGAGCAACTGCATGCGGCGCGCTCCATTTGGCTGTGCGTATCCTGCCTGACCTGCAACTCGCGTTGCCCGAAGGATGTCCGAATCGCCGAAATCATCGAAGCGTTGCGCGAAACCGTGTTGCGCAGCGGCGAGCGCAATGACCACCTAAAAATCCAGGAGCTGTCTCCCGAGGCGCGCGGCGAGTTGCCGCCGATAGCGATGATCAGCGCGTTGCGCAAACAGACCTCCTGATGGGAAGTGAAAATAATCCGATGAAACTCATTTATTATCCCGGCTGCACCCTAAAAAATCATGCGCGCAATTTCGACGTGTCCACCGTTTCGTCGATGGCGGAACTGGATGTGGAAGTCGAGGAACTGGAGCGCTGGAACTGCTGCGGCACAGTGCATGCGCTCTCCTCCGACGACGTGATGCACCGGGTGGCGCCGGTGACCAACCTGATACGCGTCAAGGAAGCCCAGGCCAGCGAGTTCATGACCTCCTGCGCAATGTGTTACAACACGTTGAAGCGCGCCAATATCGACGTAAAGGAACGCGCCGACGCGCTCGAAACCATCAACCAGTTTCTGTACCAGGAAGAAACCAAATACGCGGGCGATGTCGATGTGCTGCATCTGCTTGAATACCTGCGCGACCGGATCGGCTTCGACAAGCTGGCCGGGAAAGTGAAAAAACCGCTCAAGGGACTGCGCGTCGCCTGCTACTACGGATGCCTGCTGGTGCGCCCGAAGGAAGTCGCCTTCGACGACGTGGAAAACCCGGTTGTCATGGAAAACCTGATACGCGCACTAGGCGCAACCCCCGTGCCATTCCCGCAGAAAACCGAGTGTTGCGGCGCGTACCATACGGTCGACAAACCGGAAATCATCGCCGAGCGCACCGACAAGATCATGGGTTCGGCGTTTGACGAGCAAGCCGATATGGTCGTGGTGAGCTGCCCGCTGTGTGCGTTCAACCTGGATTTCCGCCAGAATGACGCGCGCCGCCTCAACCCGGATTTCCATCATCTGCCGGTGCTCTACTTCACCCAGTTGATGGCGCTGGCCCTCGGCTGCGATGAATCCGCGTTGCGCTTCGACCTTCACAACATCGACCCGAAGCCGGCTCTGGCCGCTCGCGGTCTTGACTGAGGGAGGCGACTATGTTTTTTAACAATCTCAAACAGATTCATGGCACGGTTTACATCAACGAAGCCTGGTGCAAGGGTTGCGGCTTTTGTGTGCAGTTCTGTCCGACCAACGTGTTGGATATTTCCACCGACTACAACGCCAAGGGCTATCACCCGCCCTATGCCAAGAACCCGGAAAAGTGCCACGACTGCAAATATTGCCAAATGATTTGCCCGGAGTTTTCGATCTTCGTGACAACCGATGTCGCAAACGAAATTTCAGAGAAATCGCCTGATGCCCACTAGTTGGGCGTTATGTTGGAGCTAACGCAAGTAAAGGGGAAACAGAATAGTGAAAACAGTTACCGCAGATCCTAAAGGGGTCGACGCCGGTCCTCATTTCATGGATGGCGACCACGCGCTCGCAGAGGGCGCCTTGGCTGCCGGTTGCCGGTTCTTTGCCGGCTATCCCATCACGCCCTCGACGGAAACCGCCGAGCGCTTCGCCGAGCGCGCGCCTGAAGTCGGCGCATTGTTCATTCAGATGGAAGACGAACTGGCTTCCATCGCCGCACTGATAGGCGGAGCCTGGGGTGGACAAAAAGTGATGACCGTCACCTGCGGCCCCGGCTTCTCGCTGATGACGGAAAATCTCGGCTTGGCCGCGATGACCGAGACGCCTATGGTTATCGCCAACGTGCAGCGCGGCGGCCCGTCAACCGGCCTGCCCACGCTGACCGCCCAGCAGGACATGATGCAGGCGCGCTACGGCCCGCACGGCGACAACGCCATCATCGCGCTATCGCCGGACAGCCCGCAGGAATGCTTCGATCTGGCCATTGAAGCCTTCAACTTGTCGGAAACGTACCGGGTGCCGGTTATTATCCTGACGGACGAAACCGTCGGGCACATGCACGAAAAAGTCGTGATCCCGCCGGCGGATCAGATCCAAGTCGTCCCGCGCAACAATTACAGCGGCCCCAAGGAAGACTTCCGCCCCTACAAGTTCGATTGTCAGGGGGGACATCCCATGACGCGCGCGGGCGACGGATACAATTTCCACATCACGGGACTCGTGCATGACGAGCGCGGCTATCCGGTCATGACCGCCGAGCAAGGCAAGGTGGTCGTCACCCACTTGATGGAAAAAATCAACGGCAACGCCGACAAGATCATCCGTCTCGAAGAAGATCAGGTGGATGGCGCCGATATCGTGGTGGTGTCCTACGGCATCACTTCCCGCATCGCCGTCAAGGCCATACAGGATGCGCGCAAGGAAGGCATCAAAGTCGGGTCGCTACGCCTCATCACCATCTGGCCGTTCTGCGAGAAGCGCATCGACGAACTGGCGGGCAAGGTGAAGGCTATCGTCGTGCCGGAAATCAACTACGGACAGATGGTGCTCGAAGTAGAACGCAGCGCCCACGGAAAATGCGCGGTTATCAGCGTCAATCACTGCGGTGGCGCAGTGCATGACCCGGAGGTAATCCTGGACGCCATCAGAAAGGCAAACAAATGACCACGGATATCGGAAAATTCAAAAAGGACAGTCCCATGTCCGGCACGCTCCGCATGGAGCGGATGCCGCATATCTGGTGTCCCGGCTGCGGCATCGGCTCCGAAGTGAACGCCTTTGCCGAGGCCGTCAAGCGTAGCGGCATAGACCCCAAGAAGCTGGTCGTCGTGTCGGGTATAGGTTGCACCGGTCGCGTTGCGGGTTATGTCGATTTCGATTCGATCCATACCACGCACGGACGCGCGATCCCCGTTGCGACCGGCGTCAAGTTGGCCAATCCCGAACTGACGGTGGTCGTATTCAGCGGCGAGGGCGACCTGGCCGGCATCGGCGGCAACCACTTGATCCATGCCGCCCGGCGCAACATGGAACTGGTCGTCATCTGCAACAACAACTTCACCTACGGCATGACCGGCGGTCAAGTGACGCCGACCACGCCGTCTACGGCCATCGCGTCCACCACGCCCTATGGCAACTACGAATATCCGTTCAGCCTGCCCTTCCTGGCCGACGCCGCCGGCGCCACCTACGTCGCGCGCTGGACATCGATGGATGCGCGCAACGTCACCCAATCGATAGAGGAAGCGCTGGTTCACAAGGGTTTCTCCTTCATCGAGATCATTTCGCCCTGCACCACGTTGTACCTGCGCCGCAACCGTCTCGGCGACGGCGTCGATGCGTTGCAGCATTATCAGGAAAACACCGTCCTCAAGCACGGCTGCGACACGCGTGAAACGGCTATCGACTATCAGGGCAAAATCGTAATCGGCAAATTCGTGGAGAAAATCAAGCCCACCTATCTGGAAGCCGTCGATAAGTGTTGCGTCAAGCTGGTAGGCGACGATTATCAGCTTTACGGCAAAACCATACCCGAGCGGGAAGCCGAGGAAAAGGCCGAGAAAGAGCGGATCGCCGCCCGCAAGGCCGCCATGCAGGCAGAAGAAGTGGGCGCGAACGAATGAGTACCCAGGAAATCAGGTTTTCAGGATTCGGCGGCCAGGGCATCATCCGTTGCGCGCTGATCACCGGCAAGGCGTTGTCCCTGTACGACGACAAATTCGCCACCATGACCCAGAGCTTCGGCCCGGAAGCGCGGGGTAGCGCCTGCGCCGCGCAGCTCGTGGTTTCCGACGATCGCGTCCTCTATCCTTACATCACACAACCGGGGATACTGCTTGCGCTCTCTCAGGAAGCCTACGACAAATATTACAGCGAACTGCCCAAGGGCGGCGTGCTGATCGTCGAACAAGACTTGGTGAAACTGCGTGGCGAGCATCCCGACCTCGCGCTGATGCGCGTGCCTGCGACACGCTTTGCGGAAGAACTGGGCAACCGGCTATTCACCAACCTCGTGGCGCTGGGCTTCTTCACCGCAGTAACCAAAGTGGTGACCAGCGACGCGATGAAAAAAGCCCTGCCCGGCCTGGTCCCCGACCGCTTCCTGAAAATCAACATCAAGGCGTTCGAGAAAGGCTACAACCACGGCATAGAAGCACTGAACACCGCAGGAGCCGCCACATGACGAAAAAGCGCACCGGCGTATTCGTTTGCCACTGCGGCAACAATATCGCCGCCACGGTAGACGTGGCCCGAGTATCCCAGGAGATGGCCGGCGAGGAAAACGTCGTCTTCTCCAAGGACTACGTCTACATGTGTTCCGACCCCGGTCAGAATTCGGTGATCCAGGCGATCAAGGAAAACCGGCTGGACAGCGTCGTCGTCTCCTGCTGTTCGCCGACCCTGCACGAGAAAACCTTTCGCGACAACGCCAGTCGCGCGGGCATCAGCGGTTTCACCTGCGAAATCGCCAATATCCGCGAGCAATGCAGTTGGGTGCATAAGGATAAAACCCAAGGCACCGAAAAGGCCATCAAGATTTCCCGTAGCGCGGTGCGCCGCGCGGGACGCAACCTTTCGCTGGAACCGATAGCCGTCCCCGTCACCCGGAAGGTCATGGTGGTCGGCGGCGGCATCGCGGGCATCCAAGCGGCGCTGGACATCGCCAACGCCGGCCTGGAAGTGATTCTGGTCGAAAAGCAGGCCACGCTGGGCGGCCACATGCTTCAACTGTCCGAGACTTTCCCCACCATGGATTGCTCGCAGTGCATCCTGTCGCCCAAAATGGTGGAAGTGTCGCGTCATCCCAACATCAATGTGATGACCTACAGCGAGGTGCAGGAAGTTTCCGGCTCCGTAGGCAACTTCAAGGTCAAAGTCCTCAAGAAGCCCACCTTCGTAGACCCGGAAAAGTGCAAAATCTGCGACGACTGCACCAAGGTCTGCCCGGTGGTCGTGCCGAACGAATACGAACTGAACCTGACCGCCCGGCGCGCAATCTACATTCCTTTCGCGCAAGCAATACCCGCCAGCTACACGCTGGACGAGAGCGCCTGCCTGGGGTTGAACCCCATCCGTTGCGGCAAGTGCAAGGATGTCTGCGAAGCCGACGCGATCAACTACGACATGCGCCCGATCACGCTCACCGAGGAAGTGGGCGCCATCGTGGTAGCCACCGGCTTCGACCTGTACGGCCAGGAAAACCTGGGCGAATACGGTTACGGCAAGGTCGAGGATGTGCTCGACGGCTTGCAGTTCGAGCGCCTGTGTTCGGCATCGGGTGCGACGGGCGGCCATGTGCTGCGTCCCTCGGATCATAAAGTGCCCAAGGATGTAGTGTTCATCCAGTGCGCCGGTTCGCGCGACCCCGCGCAGCATTGCGCCTACTGCTCGAAAATCTGCTGCATGTACACCGCCAAACACGCCAGCCTCTACAAACATCATGTACCGGATGGCCGCGCTTACGTGTTCTACATCGACATTCGCTCCGGCGGCAAGGGTTACGAAGAGTTCGTGCAGCGCACCATGGAAGACGATGGCGCGATATATCTGCGCGGTCGCGTCTCCAAGCTCTATCGGGATAAAGAAAAAATCAAGGTGATGGGCACCGACACGCTCACCGGTCAGAATGTCGAGATCGATGCCGACATGGTGGTGCTGGCGCTGGCGATGCAACCCTCGAAGGGCACGGCGGATATTGCCAAGGTGCTCAAGATAGGCCGCGACAAGGACGGCTTCCTGGCGGAAGCCCACCCCAAGCTGAAACCGGTCGAAAGCGTCACCGCCGGCATCTTCCTGGCCGGAACCGCCCAAGGCCCCAAGGACATTCCCGAAACCGTCGCCCAGTCCGGCGCTGCAGCAGCAAAGGTAATCGCGCTGCTGTCGCAGCCGACCTTGAGCCATGCGCCAACCGTCGCCCGCGTGCGCAGTTCGCACTGCACCGGCTGCGAGATGTGCGTCACAGCCTGCCCTTACCATGCAATCCGCCTGGAAAACGGCAAGGCGCTGGTGAACGAAGTGCTGTGCGAAGGTTGCGGCAGTTGCACGGCCACCTGCCTGCGCGCCGCCATCGAAGTCAAGAATGCCACGCAGATGCAGGTCTTCGAAATGATCGAAGCATGTTTGGCGTGATTCAGAGGACAGAAGACAGAGGACAGAGGACAGAGGACAGAAAAACCTCGCGGTTCTCTTGGAATTATTGGCGTGATGAACGGATAAACGAAGGAACATAGATGTCGGAACAAGAAGCATACGAACCCAGAATCATCGCCTTCCTGTGCAAGTGGTGCTCGTCGGCGGGCAGTGATTTGGCCGGGGTTTCCCGTATCCAATACCCGGCCAATGCCACGCCGATCACTGTAATGTGTACCGGCGCCATTTCGCCGATGTATATATTGTCGGCCTTTAACAAAGGAGCGGACGGCGTGCTGGTGTCGGGCTGTCATCTGGGCGATTGCCATTACATGGAAGGCAATTACCTGGCGCGGCGCAAAATCCACTTGGTCAAGGAACTGCTCGAATTCATCGGCGTTGAACCGAACCGCTTTCGCATGTCCTGGGTTTCCGCCGCCGAGGGCGCAAAATATGCCCAGGTCATCAAGGATTTCGTCGCCGACCTTAAACCGCTGGGACCGCAAGAAAAATTGAGTCGCACCAAGCCGGAGGCTGAGCACTTATGATCAACCTACAGGACCTACGCGACACCGCGCGCGATCTCCTCGCCAAGGGTGAAGCGCGCGCCGTGATCGGTTTCCGACGCGGCAGCCGCGGCATGGCCGCCGAACCTGCCTTTATCACCCGCCCCGAAGAGGCCGATGAACTGGTGTGGGACCCCACTTGCGTCCACAATCTGGCGTTGTATCTGGTCGAAGACCGCAAATTCCTGGCGCACAACCGCGCTGCTCCGGGGCTGCCTATCGCGATTGTCGCCAAGGGATGCGATGCCCGCGCCATCGTGGTGCTGATGCAGGAGCACTACTTCAAACGCGAAGACGTTTACATCATCGGCGTTTCCTGCGAGGGCACAGGCGTAGTGGACGAACGCAAGTTGGCCGTCCACTTGAATGGCGCGGTAGCTTCGAACGCTGTCTTTGATGGCGACGATTATGTCTTTACGACGGTGCAAGGCGAAAAACGCCTGGCTGCACGCGACGTGATGGCGGATCGTTGCCTGGAATGCCGCGAGCCTTTCCCCAGGGAACACAATGCAGTGCTCGGCGAGAACAAGACCGGGCGCGAACTGGCTGCCCCGTTTACCGCTCTGGCGCGTTTCGAAACACTCAGTGCAACTGAGCGCTGGACTTACTGGGAGCGCCAGTTCGACCGCTGCATACGCTGCTTTGCGTGCCGCTCGGTATGCCCGATGTGTTTCTGCGACGAGTGCGTGGTGGACAGCATCACTTTCCCGGTCACGGCGCAAACCACCGCCGAGGAGAAAGCCAATCGCATCCGCTGGATAGAGCGCTCCGCAACGCGCTCGGAAAACATCACCTACCATATGACGCGCGCAATGCACCTGGCCGGTCGTTGCGTGGATTGCGGCGAATGCGAACGCGTCTGCCCGGTCAATATCCCGCTACGGCTACTCAACAACAAAATGGAACGGGAAGCGCGTGAACGTTTCGGCTATGAGCCGGGAGCAAGCATTGGAGGTGCGTCGCTGGTAGGCTCTTTCCGTGACGAAGACCCCGGTAGCTTCATAAGATAATAGCCCTTAGGTAAGAGCATGGAAAAGATACTCGATAAAAAACGCATTGACGACTGGATCAACGCGCTAACCGGCTGGGAGATACTCACGCCGGCGCTGGAAGACGGCGTCTGGGCGTACCGACCGGTCAGCGGGGCTATCCGCCTCGACCACACCAACACCGCCCAGCCGCCCAAGGGACTTGCTTTTCCGCAACGCGAAGTGTTTTTCTCGTTCGAACAGATCAAGGGCGAAGCGCCCCGGCTCACGCAAATATTGCCGGATGCCAAGCAACGCGCGGTATTCGGCGTGCGCCCCTGCGATGGCAGAGGCACGGTGCGCATGGACAAGGTTTTCTCCGACCATGCCGCAGACATCTATTATCAGTCGCGCCGCAAGAATATCGTCTATGTGGGACTGGCCTGCAACCAGCCGCCGGGCGCCAACTGCTTTTGCCTGTCGGTCGGCGGCTCGCCAATTTCCAGTGATGGTCTCGACGTATTGTTGACCGATCTGGAGGACCGCTACTTCGTGACCGCCGTCACCGAGGCCGGCAAGGCGTTGATCGCAGCAGCCGGTGGATTGCTCGCCGAGCCGGCGGCGAACGACCGCGCACAAGTCGAAAAAGTACATGCGCAAGCCGTCGCTCACCCGCAACGCGCAATCGACAAGCCCAATGAGACGCCGGCCAAACTGAAGGCCAGCTTCAAATCGCCGTTGTGGGAAGAACTGGCGCGCGCCTGCATAGGCTGCGGCATCTGCACCTTCCTGTGCCCGACCTGCCACTGCTTCGACATCAACGACGAAGTCACCGGATCTGCGCCGATGAGGGGCAGCCGGGTGCGCACCTGGGATAACTGCCAGTTCCCGGATTTCACCATGCACTCGTCCGGCCACAACCCGCGCGAGAACAGCGGTGCCAGGCTGCGCCAGCGGGTATGCCACAAGTTTCAATATTTCTTCGAGAATTTCGGCATGCATCAATGCACGGGCTGCGGTCGCTGCATCACCGGATGCCCGGTCGGAATCGATATCGTCTCAGTCGTCAACAAGGTAGTCGAACATGCCGGATAACATTTATCTTCCAGAACTGGCCCGCGTCGCCTACATCAAGGAGGAGGTGGGCGGCGAACGCGCCATCAAGACCTTCCGCATCGAACCCGTGAACGGCAAGACATTCGAGCACGAATGCGGCCAATGCGCGATGCTCTCGCTCTTCGGTCGCGGCGAAATGATGATCTCCATCGCCTCCTCGCCGCTGATCAAGGAATACAAGCAGTTCAGCATTATGCGCGTGGGGCGCGTCAGCACCACCTTCCACGAACTGGAAGTGGGCGACATCGTAGGCATACGCGGCCCTTACGGCAACAGCTTCCCGGTGGACGACTGGCGCGGCAAGAACCTGTTCTTCATCGGCGGCGGCTGCGGTTTGGCGCCGATCTGGCCGGTGATTACCACGGCGGTCGCGCAACGCGCCAACTTCAAGAACATCACGGTGTTCTACGGCGGGCGTTCGCCGCGCGACATCATGTACAAGACGGAACTTGAAAAACTGCGCGGCGATGTGGACGTTCACCTGTCCGTGGACAAGACCGAAGAAGGATGGAGCGAATTCTGCGGCTTCGTGCCGGCCAACGTGATGGACAAGTCGCCCTCGTCCGAGAACGCGATTGCGATCACCTGCGGGCCGCCGATCATGATCAAATACGTGATCCAAAACCTGCGCGAACTCGGGTTCGCGGACGATCAAATCTACACCACTATCGAAAACAAAATGAAGTGCGGCATCGGCAAATGCGGACGCTGCAATGTCGGCAAAGATTACGTGTGCGTCAAGGGGCCGGTTTTTTCATGGGCTGAGCTGAAGGAATTGCCGGAAGAGTATTAGCGTAGGAGCGGCCTTGCGGTCGCGCACCAGTGAATTCGCGACCGGGAGGTCGCTCCTACAGGGGCGCAAACAATGCGCCCCTAAGTTTGCAAATGATCCCCGGCATTAAACCAACCGGGATTCGATTAATGGGGGAGGTAAGGAAACTATGAATGTCAGTGGAATGCTCTACGGGGCAAAGATGCTCAAGATCGTCGAATTTCCGGCTGCTGCGGTGCTCGGGCCGGAAGCCAGCGAACATGAAATCCATGCCCTGATCGAACGTTGCGGCTCGGTCTTCGTCAAGCCCATCTTTAAGGGCGGCGTGGGCAAGAAGGGCAAGTCCGGTCTGATCGGTCGCGCCGGCAATCTGAAGGCGGCGCTGGCCGAAAAAGAGCGTCTCTACTTTGTCGAGTATAAAGCCGGCAATGTCGTCTACAAGTCGCGCGGCGTCACTTTCGAGGGCGCCGTCCCGGCTGAATACGAGATATACTTCTCGCTCACCGACTCGACGCGCTACCGTGCGCCGGTCATGACACTCACCCATCACGGCGGAATGGACATCGAGGAACTGGACAAGACCCAAATCGTCGAAATCCCGTTCGATCCGCTGACCGGCCTCACCTCCTTCGTGATCTCCAATGCGCTGTCCGACCTGGGCGCACCGCGCGAAATCGTATCGCCGCTGGTGCAGTATCTGCCGAAACTGTGGGATCTATTCCACCACTATGGCATGTCAACGCTGGAGCTAAACCCCATCCGCATGACGGAGAACCGTCCCGGCTATCTGTTGCCGGTGGCTTGCGACTTCAAGTGCGGTTTCGACCGCGACGATCCACGCGTTGGCCGCCTGAACCTGCCCGACGACCAGTTCATCACCGAAGTCAACGACTTCGAGCAGGAGATCAACGAACTGCGCACCTATCAAGGGCAGAGCGACGTTTATGTGATCAACGACAAGGGCACCATCCTGGCGCCGACCTTCGGCGGCGGCGCAAACTCCCTGGTTTCCGAGGTGCTGGGCAACGATGCGATCATCTCTTCCGACTTCGGCGGCAATCCGCCCTACGCGAAGATGAAGGAAGTGATGCGCATCTGCCTCAAATACTATCTCAAGCAGTCCAACGTGCTGTTCGTCATCGGCGGCAAGGCCAACAACACCGACATCTTCGTCACCTTCCGGGCGATGGCCGACGCATTGCGCGACTATTTCAGCGAGCACGGACCGACACCGGTTTACGTAGTTATCGGTCGTGGCGGCCCCAACGTGATCCGCGGCATGGGCGCTTTCAAGGATGTACTCGATGCATTGCGCATCCCCTACCGGATATTCGGTTTCGACTCCGCAATGACCGACGTGGTGAATTACGCCCAGGAAGCGAATAGCTGGATGAAAAGCGGTGGCCGCGCCGAAGTGGCAAAGATGCTGGGTCTGCCAGCCGACGCCTGATTTCAGAGGACAGAAGACAGACTTTGTGGAAGTCAGGTAGGGTGGGCACGTTTTTTGTGCCCACGCGGACAACTACGTGTTTGCATGATTTCAACAATCCCCCTCAAGGGGCGATGTTTTAGACCATTAAAGGTGTAACGATGAGAAAGCCTGGTATCGAGAATTTCAAATACTTCGTCGGCATTCGTTCCTTGGCCGATATTGCGACCAAAGATGATCGTATTTGCGTGCTGAACATTCTGGGGAACGAATCCCGTTCGGTGACGCCGGTGAGCCACACCTATTCGGGCGGCAATGTGGTCTTCGGCACTTCGCCGGGGCGTAGCGGACAAGTCCTGGAGACGCCGGCAGGCAACATTCCGGTGTACAACAACGTGCGCGAAGGCCTGGAGGCCGGGCACAAATTCAACGTCGGCGTGGTCTATCTGCCGCCGGCTGCGGTGCGCGACGGCGTCGCCGAACTGATTCGGATCAACCCCGATGTCGAGAAAGTCATCATCCTTACCGAAAAAATTTCGGTGCATGACTCCCGCGAGATCAGGGCGCTCGGCCAACAGCGCGGCGTGGACATCTTCGGCGGCAACTGCCTGGGCGTGGCGGATTCCTGGACCCATGTACGCATCGGCGGCGCGCTGGGCGGCGACAAGCCGGCGGAATCCCTGCGCAAAGGCTCCGTCGCGATATTCTCCAACTCCGGCAACTTCACCACCACCATAGCCAACTATCTGGCGATAGGCGGCTGGGGAACGACGACGCTGATTTCCAGCGGCAAGGATGTCTACATCCACTACGCCGTGCCCGAATTCGCCTATGCCATGGCCAACGACGCGCGCACCAAGGCGGCGGTGTTGTACACCGAGCCGGGCGGCTATTACGAGCAGTCGGTCACCTTTGAAAAGCCGGTGGTGGCCTGCGTGGTGGGACGCTGGAAAGCGAATCTGACACGCGCGGTCGGCCATGCCGGCGCCATTGCCGGATCGGGCGATGACGCGCTGGCCAAAGAGCGCTGGTTCATGGAAAAATTCGGCGTGACCGACCTCTTCACGCCGGAAAAGCCGGTGTGCTCGAAAATGGGCGCGGTAGTCACCAACATCGCCCACATCCCGCTGGCGCTTACCGCAGTGATGCAACTCAACGCCGTAGAGCGGGACTTCCCGCCGGAAGGCAACTTGGAGTTGAAACCCTGGTTTGGCGACGACCAAGGGCTGAAACTGCCGCCGGAACTGGACATACCCATAGTCACGGCAATGTCGCCCTACGACGAGCAGATCGCCGAGTTGCTCAAGCATGTGGGCGCGATTTTCCCGCGCCAATCCATGAAGGATTGCTCGGGAAGCTCGGTGATGGACCCCAAGACCCAGATCACCAAGGTCAACGGCATCTCGATTCTCGACACCGCCAAACAGCCGCTGGAATCCAACTTGTGCCTGGCGCTGGTGCGCGAACTCAACGACGCCAACGATAACACCCTATTCAATCTGGCGGTGGCGGCGCGCGTCAACCTGCACGGCGAAGTCATGCTGGCGGCGGCCGATGCGGCGCGCGAAGCCGGCAATGCCCCCAACACGGCGATCAGCGCAGCTATCGCGCTGCTCGGACCTAAGCGCGTCGATGGGGCGCGGCAGGCTGCCGACACCCTGATCGACTTGTTCGCCCATTCCGGCCTGCACACCGGCGACGACGAACAGGCAGCGATTGCGCCCGCTCAAGCCAGCGCCGAACAACTCGCCACCCTGCTGGGCAGCGCGCCGGATCCATTGGCCGAAGCAATGTTCAAAGCGTTTGACAAGCGCCAGGGCAAATCGGCTTTCGTGCGCTACTTGCGCGCGCTGAACGGCCACCCAACCGCAGATGCGGTGACCGCCGCACTCACCACCACCATCGCCTGGGAACCGCTGATGCGCAAACGCATTTCCCAACTGACGGTGCGCAATCTGCCGTGGTACGCCCGCGTATTCGCGGTGATCATCGGCGCCGCGACCGATGGCAAGAAACACCAGCCGGGCATGTTCTGCGGCGTTTCCACCGAAGAAATGCTGGAATCCTGGAGCGTCACCGAAATGGCGTTCCTCTCCCTGCTTGATGAACGTCCCACACCGGCGACCCTGTTCCCATTCCAGGTCATGCTGGGGCTGATTATCTCCAACGGCGTCGGCACCATCTCGGCGCAAGGCTGCAAGGGCGCGGTATCCGCCGACGGGCCGGAATCGCCTGAGCGCGTGCAGATCAACAAGGGCATGATCGGGTTCCTCACCCACACCGGTTTCGCCCACGGCGGCAACGGCTACGAAGGCATACAGTTCCTGATCGAGAGCTTCGGCAAAACACCGCTGACCGATGCCGGCGCAGCCGACCACGGCCTGGACCTGCAAGCGATGGCGACGGAATTCGCGAAAACCTTCGGCGAAGAAAAGAAAGCCGGAAAAGCGCTCGGCCAGCCGGTGCGCAACATCCCCGGCGTCAACCACCCGGTTTTCAAGGGGCATGTGGTCAACAAAGACCCGCGCGAGGTCTACATCGCAGGGCTGTTCGAGGAACGCGGCGAGAAAAACGTTTTCCACGATTATTACAAGGCGCTGGTACAGGCATTGTTCGACACCGGCGTGACCAAGAACGTGTTCTGCGTCAATATCGATGCGATCATCGCCACGATGCTGTTGAAGCTGCTCTGGACACGCTTCCGCAATGGGACGCTGAGCGAAAGCTCAATGGAAATGGCTGCCTTCACCGCATTCCTGTTCGGTCGCATGGCGGGCTGCGCCGGTGAAATCGACGACCACATCAACCGTGGCAGAAATATGGATACACGCACCGCAGCTTCGCAATGCAGTCACGTTTCTTAACGGAATTTTTTTCGAAACGCATAAAAGCATCCTTCGGCAAGCATAAGGCGCGAATTACACACAAAGCAAATGGAAATAAGACTTCACCCCCATGCTTTGGAACGCCTTGCCGAAAGGGGTGCGGATGAAGAAGAAGTTCGGGCGGCGCTGGAGGGAGGCGAACGGTTTCCCGCAAAGCATGGCCGCACCGGATTTCGCCGGAATTTTTCTTTCGACGGGGGAATGGAACGGCAAGCACTATACTATTAAGCAAATCGAGGCTTACGCCGTGGAAGAAAACGGCTGGTTGGTCATCACCGTAATCGTCAAATTTTTCTGACAGGAGACGAACATAAAACTGACCTATGACCCGAAATACAATATCGCATACATGCGTTTCCATGAAAAGCGCGGCACGGTTACGTCCATCAAGATCAGCGATGAAATGAACGTTGACATCGCGCCGGATGGCACCGTCTATGGTATCGAACTGCTCAACGCCAACGAACAACTTGCCGAAGACCATGGCAACCTGATTCTCGAAACGTCGGGTAACCACCGTGAAATTGCGCTGGCGGCTTGAAGCGTGATGAAGCAATGTTGCAGCAAGCGTAGGCTGGGGTGAGTTTGCGAACCCCAGCGGATTTGCCACCGCTGTGCTGGGGTTCGTGTCCTCCTCCAGCCTACCGCCTGCATTTCGAGTGGGACTGCGCAAAAGTGCGTAGCGCCTTGATTTGAACGTTAGCCCACAGGAGTCTTCATGAAGCGATTTCGCGTTGTCATTCCAATGGAAAATGGTGGCGTCGAAGTCCACCCGATGAAGGAGTGGCTACGGCAACATCCTGATGATGTTCCTATCGGCCTTGATCCCACCTCCGCCACCTCTCATCGGTTGCGTGATGGGCTTCTGAAGCTTGGGTGGTCAGCCCCAGAAACAGCAACCGAAGTGCATCTGATGAAGCCAGGTTACAGCCAATTGGAAACTACCGTTGAGGCAGTGCTTGGAGAAGAAGGCGAAGGTGACGACACCGAAGAAAATGTAGCGGCCTTCGTACTTGAGTACCAGCTCCGTGATTTCCTCGCCCAGAATCTCTCAGCAATTCCAGTTGAAGGAAAACGCTTACGGCTCTATGTAGACCCAACCGGTCGAGATGGGGTTGAGTATCCAACTGCTGTTGGGCAAATCGACATCCTGGCGATTGATGATGAGGAACAGTTTGTGGTGTTCGAGCTAAAACGTGCTCGCAGTCCCGACCATGCTATTGGGCAACTCACGCGCTATATGGGGTGGATTACCCAAACTATTGGACGGGGGAAAAAAGTTCGCGGAGTAATCGTAGCGAAGTCCATCAGCGAAAACTTACGCTGCTCTGTGACGGTTGTTCCAAACGTGAGCCTCTTCGAATACGAGGTCAAGTTTGAACTCAAGCCTGCAAGTTCACATGCGCTCTAACCCGGCAGCCGCGTAGGGCACAATCGTTATTGCGCCGAATGAATGCATCCGGTGCAATGCACTTCGCTAATTGGCGCACTACATTACCTTGCGCCTTGGATTTCCTAAAGGGATTCAGATTCGGATTGTTTTGAGGAAGGGGCCGTAAGGTAGAATGCTTCCCATGCACCAACCGGAAGAAATGCGCATAATTTCAAAAAGACCGTTGAGAGAGTTCTGGCAGCTTCACCCGGAATCTAAGCCTATGCTGAACGAGTGGTTCAGAAAGGCAAGTCAATTAACGGCGGTCTCTTTTCCTGCCTTGCGTGAGACCTTTGGTTCGGCTGATTATGTGGATGGGTTTACGCTGTTTGATGTGGGTGGCAACCGATACCGCATCGCGACGGTTGTTCACTACGATAAGCAGCGGATGTATATTCGCCAAGTGATGACCCATGCAGAGTATGACCGTAACGATTGGAGGAAAAAATGAATGCCGTGATTGATTTTCAGCGACTGCTTCCTGCTTGGAAAAACCTTCAGTCAGTGGCTCCTGTTGCACACATAGATACTGAAGCCGACTACGAGCAAGCGACCGCTTTACTGAACAGTCTTCTTGATATTGTCCGCGACGATGCGAAACACCCACTTTATTCTCTTGTTGCGGTCGTCGGTGATCTGATTGAGGCATACGAGATTGACTGCGAACCATTGAATAATGTCTGACTTTTGTTGCTACTTATGTAATCACGCTTTAAAAAATCGGTAGCCATTCAGGTCGTAACACTCACTCTCCTCTCCCCCATAGGCGGCATGAGGAATTCAAGAGATATACGCGAGCTGGCGGTTATGCAATCAACCCAACCTATTCACTATGGTGGAGCCTATGAACGCACTCAATGTCGCACAGAAAATCCTTCTGGCCAACGCCGCCGGAAAACCCACTCAACTTCCCGCAGCGGGTCAACCGCTGGAAATCCAGTTCACCCATACCCTGTATCAGGATGCCACGGGTACCGCAGCCGCGCTCGCATTCGAGAAAATGGGCGTGGACCGGGTGAAAACCACTGCGGTCATCGTAGTGGATCACAAGACCCTGCAAGTCGGCTACATCGACGGCGACGACCATCGCTACCTTGAAAGTTTCTCCAAGAAATATGGCTGCTGGTTCTCGCGCGGCGGCAACGGCATCTGCCACAGCGTGTTTCTGGAAGACTTTGCGGCTCCCGGCAAATCGGTGCTCGGATCGGACTCCCACACCACCAATGCCGGCGGCATGGGCATGTTGGCTATGGGCGCGGGCGGCACTGACGTAAGCTTTGCGATGGCCGGCACCTCCTATAAGATCGAAATGCCGGAAGTGGTGGAAGTCCATCTTACCGGTGCGCTGCATCCCGGTGTGCTCGCCAAGGACGTGATCCTGAACGTGCTCAAGGTAATCGGTATTAAGGGCAACAAGGGCATCTGTCTGGAATACACCGGGCCGGGACTCGCGAGTCTGAACGTCACCGACCGCGCCACGATCTGCAACATGGGCACCGAGGGCGGCGTCGCCTTCTCGATCTTCCCATCGGATGAAGTCACCAAAGCCTACCTTGAAGGCCGTCAGCGCGCCCAAGACTTCCAGACCATGGTCGCCGATGCGGGCGCAACCTATAGCCGCACCGTCGAAATCGACCTGTCACAGCTCGTTCCGACCATTGCGCTATACCCGCGGCTGAAGTCGATGGAACCGGTCGCAAGCCACGCCGGCATGCCGGTGGACGCGGTGTTCATCGGTAGCTGCACCAACTCCAACTATGAAAATCTGGCGCGCGTCGGCGAATTGCTGCGCGGCAAGAAAGTCAAGGTGGACACCGCCATCGCCCCCGGCTCGCAGGCCATTGCCCGCCAACTGGCGGCGGCTGGTTATATCGAAATCTTCTACGCCGCCGGCGTGCGGGTCATGGAAAATGCCTGCTCCGCGTGTATCGGCCAAGGCTTCAGCCCGCCCAGCAATGGCGTGATGCTGTCCACCGCCAACCGTAACTTCGCCGGACGCTCAGGCACCGAGAGCGCCGCCGTGCATCTGGTCAGCCCGGTCACCGCAGCCGCCAGCGCGGTGATGGGAAAACTCACCGACCCGCGCGATCTGATCAGCGGCGACTTGATTAAGCGTGTCCCACCGGTCGTGGATATGGCTTCCTATCAAGCGCCGCTGCCGCCGGAAGAAGCCGCCAAGGTGGTGATGCATTACGGCCCCGGCATCGCGCCGCTGCCGACGCTGACCGGCTTGCCCGACAAGCTGGAAGGCGAAGTCATGTTGAAGCTCGGCGACGAAGTCACCACCGACCTGATCCAGCCTGCCGGCAAATACCTGTCCCTGCGTTCCAACGCCGACGAGTACGCCAAGCAAGCCACCTTCATCCAGGCCGACAAGACTTTCAGCACCAGAGCTGCGGCTGTGCGCGACGCGGGCGGCCATGGCTTCCTGGTGGCCGGCGACGGCTACGGCATGGGCAGTTCCCGCGAGCACGCCGGCCTGTGCCCGCGCATCCTGGGCATACGCGCCATCGTAGCCAAGGGTTTTGAGCGCATCCACCTCGCCAACCTCGCCAATTTCGGCATCCTGGCGTTAACCTTCGAAAACCCGGCCGATCTGGAGCGCATCGAACAAGGCGCTAAAGTCTCGCTCGACACCTCCGCCCTGGAAAGCGGTCAACTCAAGCTGGTGGTCAGCGGCGTGGGTGAGATTCCCCTCAAACTTGCCCAAGGGAAGGAAGACATCCCGATGATCCGCGCCGGCGGCGCGCTTTCCCTGTTCGCCAGCCAACAGGCGGCTTAATAACGGATTAAGCGCGAAACGCCGCTCAAGGGTGGCGCTTCGCGTAATTCATACATTGAAGAGGAATAAACATGACCACACCGAAAATTTATTGGACTAAAGTCGATGAAGCGCCGGCGCTCGCGACCTACTCCCTGCTCCCCATCGTTCAGGCCTTCACCAAGGCGGCCGGCGTTGATGTCGAGACCAGGGATATTTCCCTCGCTGGACGTATACTCGCCAACTTTCCCGAGAACCTGAGCGAGGGCCAGAAGACGCCCGATGGACTCGGCGCTTTGGGCGAACTGGCAACCAAGCCGGAAGCCAACATCATCAAACTGCCGAACATCAGCGCTTCCGTTCCTCAACTGAAGGCAGCGATTCAGGAGTTGCAGGAAAAAGGTTATAAAGTCCCGGATTTCCCCGATGCGCCGCAAAACGACGCCGAGAAGGAAATCAAGGCGCGCTACGGCAAGGTGCTGGGCAGCGCCGTCAACCCGGTGCTGCGCGAAGGCAACTCGGATCGCCGTGCGGCGGCCTCGGTCAAGCAATTTGCGCGCAAGAACCCGCACAAGATGGGCGCTTGGGGTTCCGACTCGAAAACCCATGTGGCGCACATGGACGCCAATGATTTTTACGGCAGCGAGAAATCCACCACGGTGGCCGAGGCCGGCCCGGTGCGCATCGAATTCATCGACGCGAACGGCAAGGCCACGGTGCTCAAGGAAAAGACCACCCTTAAGGCTGGCGAGGTAATTGACGCTTGCGTAATGAGCCGCCGCGCATTGCGCGAATTCTACGAAGCGCAGATGCAGGACGCGAAACGGCAAGGCGTGTTGCTGTCCCTGCACCTCAAGGCCACCATGATGAAAATCTCCGACCCCATCATGTTCGGTCATGCCGTTTCGGTGTTCTTCAAGGACGTATTCGAAAAACACGCTGCGGTCATCAAGGAATTGGGCGTCAACGTCAACAACGGCTTTGGCGACCTGCTGACCAAAATCGCCACCCTGCCGGAAACGCAGAAAGCCGAGATTGAGGCCGACATCCAAGCCTGTTACCAATCCCGCCCGGAAGTGGCGATGGTCGATTCGGACAAGGGCATCACCAACCTGAATGTGCCAAACAGCGTGATCGTCGACGCCTCCATGCCCGCGATGATTCGCGAATCGGGCAAGATGTGGGGGCCGGACGGCAAGCTGCACGACACCAAGGCGCTGATTCCCGACCGCTGCTACGCCGGCGTCTATCAGGCGACCATAGACGACTGCAAGAAGCACGGCGCGTTCGATCCGAAAACCATGGGCAGCGTCCCCAATGTCGGCCTGATGGCGCAAAAGGCCGAGGAATACGGCTCGCACGACAAAACCTTCGAAATGGCGGCAAACGGCACGGTGCGCGTGGTTGACGCCGCCGGCAATGCGCTGCTGGAGCAACCCGTCGAGCAGGGCGACATCTTCCGCATGTGTCAGGTCAAGGATGCGCCGATTCAGGACTGGGTCAAGCTGGCCGTCAGCCGCGCCCGCCTATCCAACACCCCGGCGGTCTTCTGGCTGGACAAGAACCGGGCGCACGACGCCCAGATCATCCAGAAAGTGGAGCGCTACCTGAAGGATCACGACACCAGCGGCCTGGACATCAGCATCATGACGCCCGAAGAAGCCACGCGCCACGCGCTGGAGCGCATCCGTGCGGGGAAAGACACGATTTCCGTGACCGGCAACGTGCTGCGCGACTACCTCACCGACCTGTTCCCCATCCTGGAACTGGGTTCCAGCTCGAAAATGCTGTCCATCGTCCCGCTGATGAACGGCGGCGGACTATTCGAAACCGGCGCAGGCGGTTCCGCGCCCAAGCATGTCCAACAGTTCCAGGAAGAAGGCTACCTGCGCTGGGATTCGCTGGGCGAATACCTGGCGCTGGGCGTGTCGCTGGAGCACCTGAGCCAGAAATTCAACAACCCCAAGGCCCAGGTTCTGGCGGAAGCGCTCGACCAGGCCAACGGCAAAATCCTGGACAACAACAAATCGCCGTCCCGCAAGGTAGGCGAGCTGGACAACCGCGGCAGCCATTTCTACCTTGCGCTGTATTGGGCGCAAGCGCTGGCCGAGCAAACCAAGGACCAGGATGTCCAGGCGCGCTTCACGCCTCTGGCAAAAGCGCTGACGGAAAACGAGGCCAAGATCAACGCCGAATTGATCGCAGCCCAAGGCAAACCGGTGGACATGGGCGGCTACTACCTGCCGGATTTTGAAAAAACCTCGAAGGCCATGCGCCCCAGCGCAACCTTCAATGCGGCGCTGGCGGCGATTTAGCCGGCTTTCGTAAAAACTGCCCGGACGCTGTTCGGGCGGCATCACCCCCCGTAGAGGCGCGTTGTTTGCGCCTCTACTTGTTTGTGCTATCTACAATGGCATACCGCTGTTTGCTCACATAGAGACGCAGGCATACAATGCCTGCACACGATAGCAAATCGGAGGAAATAAAATGGAGAACCTGAGCATCCGCAAACTGGACGACGACACCGTCGCGCGCCTGCGCATCCGCGCCGCCCATCACCGCGTTTCGATGGAAGAAGAGGCGCGGCGCATACTTAGGCAAGCGCTTGCCACTCCCAAAAGACTGGGCGACCTTTCCATACAGTTCTTTGGCGCCGAATCCGGGGTTGAACTGGAACTCCCGCAGCATACGCCACACGAGCCGCCAAGTTTCGCCTGATGATCGTCGTCGATACCAATATATACCTTGCCTCGCCACAATTTGGCGGTTTATCCATCGCCTCGCGGGCGCGCTGCTGCGTTGCAAATTGCTTGTGTGGTAAAGCCACACGGCGCAATTTGCGCCTTGCATCGCATCCCGCGAGACGTGGCTAAACCGCCAAATTGTGGCGAGGCAAGGTATAATTTCGGAAGCCATGCGCCCGCAGCCAGCGCCGGCAGTTTTGAACTGGCTGAATAACCAGGATTCAAACCAGTTATTCGTCACCAGCGTAACACTGGCGGAAATCGGCTACGGCCTGCGTATTTTGCCGGAAGGCCAACGCCGCCGACAGTTGCAAAACCGCTTCGAGCAATTCATCGCGCAAGCGTTCGAGGAACGGGTGCTGGCATTTACGCTCTCTGCCGCCCGTGCCTATGCCGAAATCATGGGGCATCGCAAGGAAATTGGTCATCCCATGAGCCTGCCGGACGGGCAGATTGCGAGCATCGCTCACACCCACGAGTTTGCCGTTGCCACCCGAAACATCAAAGATTTCGAGGATTGCGGTCTTGAGTTGATTAACCCGTTTGAATAATAGCTACGCGACTCAACGCAATAACTTCCGCGTAAGCGCACGTGCCCGCCCCACTTGGCTACATGACCGAATATCAAGACATCAGGAGCATCCATGGATAACGCACCGCCATTTATCCAGTCCATCACAATCAACAAGGTTCGCCATCTTACGGATATAACCATACAGATTGATGACTCCCGCCCACGCCACCTGATCCTTACCGGACCCAACGGCTGCGGCAAAACTTCGGTTCTCCGGTTTCTTGAAGAATATCTTAAAGGTATTCCGAGTCGAAATATTCTTCAGGTGGATGAGTGGAGGCACAATATCGCCCGCTGGAAGCAAGAGATTTCCGCGCTCCAGAGCAAGTTGGCTAACCCAAATCTTTCTGTTGAGCAAAAGGCTCAATCACATGCTCAGATATCCTATATAACCAATGATATACGAAATATTGAAGGGACGCTTGCTCCCTTTGAACCCATCACCCCTAAGATTTCGAACCTTCTTGAACTGGTGAGTTCCTATCACAGGGGCGAATTCCTGATATGCTTTTTTGAAGCAAAGCGTGTTTCACAGATAAAGCCTGTCAACGGCGCGCAGAAACTCGACTTGCCTAAAGTCAATCCCATTGAAGTCAATGCTCAATCGCTAGGTTCCCGTTTCCTGCAATTTCTGGTTAACCAGGAAAATCGCGCCGCCTTGCTTCAACGGAAGGGGGATAGCGCCGGAGTCGCCGCGATAGAAAACTGGCTGGATGTTGTCACAACCAAATTTCGTGAGCTTTTCCAGAACGAACAGCTTGTGCTTGACTACGATATTGATAATTTCGACTTCAAAATAAACATACCCGGTCGGGAGCCATTCAGCTTGGTAGACCAGTTGTCTGATGGGTATTCTTCGATTATTCAGATTGTCGCTGAGCTGTTACTGCGCATGGAAGCTGTCACGGCCAGCCGCTATGATATGCCGGGTATCGTTCTTATCGATGAAATCGAAACTCACCTGCATATCAAATTACAAAAGGAAATTCTCCCTTTTCTGACGGGATTCTTCCCTAATATCCAGTTTATTGTGACTACGCATTCTCCTTTCGTGCTGACTTCCTTGCCTGATTCCGTGGTCTTCGACCTGGAAAGCCGGAAACGATGGGAGCACATGGCGCCACTTTCGGCGAGTTCCGTAGTGGAAGATTATTTTGACTCCGATCTCTACTCTACTGAAAGTAAGCACATGGTTGCGCGTTACATGGCGCTTTCAAAATCGACAACCCGAACGGTTGATGAAGAAAACGAGCTCAATGTCCTTCGTGAACAATTTGACCTTCTGGAATATGAACAGGCTCCGGAACTTGTGACGCAACTCCACTTCCTCCAGGCCAAGGAAGCCGCTCTATGATTTTTTTCCAGAAAACCGATGGATCAGTAGAAATTCAAGCGCTACTTGATAAAGCGCGAGCCTCCGACAATATGAACGTCTATCGTTCCGGGCTGGTCTATGAACAACTCAAAGCCGATTTTCATGGGAAATGCTATCTTTGTGAGGATGATGAACCCACATCCATTCAAGTGGAGCATTTCGAACCTCACAAAGATGATCCATTAAAAAAGTACGACTGGTGCAATCTTTTCTTCTCCTGCGGGCATTGCAACAATCTCAAAGGCGCTCGTTTCTGGCCGCTACTCAACTGCACCGCCGAAACTGACCGGATATGGGAATCCATCGAAATCCGTTTCAATGCGTTTCCAAAACCATCCGTGGAAATTATTGCCCACCCCGCTGTCGATAAAGTAACCGAGTGCAACAACACCCGTCTCCTTTTGGAGTCAACCCTCGCTGGAAAAAATACAACGCCCATAAAAACAGATGAAGCTGCCAATCTGCGGAAAAAAATGCTTCGTGCTTATAACGGGCTGGCTGTTGCCATTAAAAATAAAGATTTGGAAGCGGTACGAAATGCGCTTTCAAATAAAGCTGCCTTTGTGAGTACGTTCATCTATCGTGATGTAGAAATGGGCATTTTTGGTCAAGTTAAATGATGGGGAGCATTACATCTTGATGATTTTTTGACATTTTCACGATCAATGATGGGATGCGAGATTCCCA